>Ga0307991_1000376_pt1 | contig 32482 bp, 26 predicted proteins | sample EllFjometagen131_FD_203146 | JGI IMG/M metagenome (GOLD analysis project Ga0307991, IMG submission 203146) | Marine microbial communities from Ellis Fjord, Antarctic Ocean - #131 | ecosystem: Environmental > Aquatic > Marine > Unclassified | place: Southern Ocean | collected 2014-10-08 | reverse complement strand
GGAGGAAAAATTTCGCGTTTCGATGATTTAATAAAAGAAGTAAGCCAAGAATATAATCTGGATTGGAGATTAATTGCATCATTGATATATCAGGAATCCGGTTTTCAAGAAAAGGCTCGCTCATGGGTTGGTGCTTTCGGCTTAATGCAATTAATGCCAAATACTGCGCAAATGTATGGTGTTGATAGCGCTTCATCATTAAAAGATCAGGTAAGGGCAGGAGTAAGATTTATTAAATGGCTCGACACTCAATTGCCTGAAGAAATTGAAAAAGAAGAAAGAATAAAATTTATTTTGGCTTCTTATAATGTTGGAATCGCCCATGTTTTTGATGCACAAAGACTGGCAGAAAAAAATAATAAAAATCCATATATCTGGACTGATAATGTTGATTATTATTTATTAAACAAATCGAAACCAAAATTTTATCGCGATGCTGTTGTTAAATATGGATATTGCCGAGGAGAAGAACCATATAACTTTGTGAACGAAATACTGGAACGTTTTGAGCATTATAAAAATGTAATTGAAAATTAAAAAAATTAGTAGCTGAAAATAATACTTCTTTATTTGTTGGCTGTAATACCGAAAAAATGATTTTAGATCCGAATGATAAATATGACAAGCAGACTATTGATTTAATCAAAGAGTCAGGATTTAAATCTTCTAAATCAGGATTTCATAAAACATTGATTTCTCAAGCTAAACGCTCTAATAAAAGAGCTAATTATGCGAGCAACTCGAAAATGATTGATATAGAATCTGGAGAAACTATTTCGACTATTTTATGTTGTGCGGCAGCTTGTGAATCTGCAATTTCTGAATTTATCGAGCATTATATTTTTTCAAGCGGACAATTACCAAAAAAATTAATTGAAATTAGAAATGAAAGAAATGCTTTGATTCAATGGAAACTTTTACTGAAATTTCAAGAATCCGAACTTGTTTTATCGGCATCAAAAGAATATAGCAATCTTGATTGTCTATTAAAATTAAGAGATAGCATTGCTCATAGAAATTCAAGATTATTAAAAATTGGTGATTTTCCTGTAAAGCTCTTTCCGTGTATAAAAAATAAAACAATTCCAATTGACAATGACAGAGGTGTTGATTGGACTGACTTAATTTTGACAAACCAAGTTTCAGATTGGGCGATTAAAACTACAAATGATTGGTTTAAATTAACTGAAAATGAAAGAAAATTAAGATGTTAATACTACAGCCAACACCGGATAAAATTAATTGCAAGTAAAAGCTTACTTACGAAAATCCTCGCGGATTTTCTATTTGGTTTTGTGTTTGCTAAATTTAGTGCTTAAAATACGCAACTAACTTTATACAAACCAATAGGCTTCTCTTTTTAAATATCCTTCAAAAACAAAGCCGCATTATCCTTAATAGTTTTTTCTATCGGGATGAATTTTAAATTCAACATTTTTTCTATTTTTTTTGTTGAATAATAATAATTACGATTTGCTGTATGTGCTGTTTCTTTTGTTATAAAAGGTTTTGATCCTGTAAAAAAACTTCTGATTTTTTCTTCTCTCCATGTAATTGCACTTAAAAATTTTCCTGCATGTATTCGCGGAGACTTTTTATTTAAATATTTTGATATTAAATTAAGAAGTTTTTGATAAGAAATATTTTCGGAGTTCAGTATAAATCGTTCGTTTTTGATTTTGCTTTCCATTAATTGTACCATTGCTTTTACAACGTCTCTCACATCAACAAAACCATTAACACCTTTTGTATAAAACTTTAATCCTTTCCATATCGTCGTAAAAAAGCGTGAACTTCCGGAATTCCAATTTCCCGGTCCTAAAATTATTGAAGGATTAACTATCACGGCATCAAGTCCTTCTTCAATTCCTCGCCAAATTTCTCTTTCTCCTCCATACTTACTGATAGAATAATGAGATTTTTTATTTGACGACATCCAATGTGTTTTCTCATCAATAAAGCCATTATTTTCAGCTCTTCCTAAAGCAGCTACTGAACTAACATAACATAGTTTTTTTATCTTTTTTTCAAGAGCTATATTTACAATGTTTGCACAACCTTCTACATTAATTTTCATCAGAAAATCTTCATCTCCGGGATCAAACGAAACTATGGCAGCACAATGATAAATTTCAGAAATATCCTTCATTGCATCTTCAAGTGAAAAAATATCAAGAACATCTCCATCAACCCATTCGATTTTTTCAAAAAGTTTTTCAACATCATCAGAATAATACCTGAACACTTTATTGATATTATCGAAATTGCTACTTTTTCGCTTTAGTGCTCGCACTTTTTTTCCTGAACTTACAAGATCGAAAAGCAAATGTGATCCAACTAATCCTGTTCCTCCTGTTACTAAAATCATAATGCAAATTTATAAAAATATAAATCAAAAATCGTTAATCAGTATTCGTTATTCGATATTCAAAAAAATTAATTGTATTGAATTACTACCGAATGACAAAATTATTTAATTCTTACAAATTTAACAATCACATTTTTATTCAATAAACCTATCTTTGTATAAAAATATTGAATATGAGTTTTATTGATGAGTTGAAATGGCGGGGGATGATTCATGATATGATGCCCGGAACCGACAAACAAATTGAAAAAGAAATGACTACGGCTTATGTTGGAATTGATCCTACGGCGGACTCTTTACATATTGGGCATTTAGTTTCTGTAATGATGTTAAAACATTTTCAGCTTGCAGGACATAAACCAATTGCTTTGATTGGCGGTGCAACAGGTATGATTGGCGACCCTTCCGGGAAATCGGAAGAGAGAAATCTACTTGATGAGAAATCTTTACGACACAACGAAGAATGTTTAAAAACCCAGCTTTCTAAATTTTTGGATTTTGAAACTGATGCCAAAAACAAAGCCGAATTGGTAAATAATTATGATTGGATGAAGGAATTCAGTTTTCTTGAATTTATCAGAGATGTTGGAAAACATTTAACCGTTAATTATATGATGGCTAAAGAATCTGTAAAAAAACGCATTAGTGGTGAAGGTGCTGTTGGAATGTCGTTTACGGAATTTACATACCAGCTTGTGCAAGGATATGATTTTCTTTTTCTTTATAATAATAAAAATTGCAAACTACAGATGGGTGGTTCCGATCAGTGGGGAAATATTGTTACCGGCACCGAATTAATTAGAAGAAAAGAAAAAGGCGAAGCTTTTGCTCTTACCTGCCCATTAATTACAAAAGCTGATGGCGGGAAATTTGGGAAAACAGAATCGGGAAATGTATGGCTTGATCCCAAGAAAACTTCACCTTATAAATTTTACCAGTTTTGGCTAAATGTTTCTGATGAAGACGCAGCTAAATACATCAAAATATTTACTTTGTTTTCGAAAGATGAAATTGATGAAATGATAGCTCAACATAATGAAGCTCCACATTTACGGGTTTTACAAAAAGCTCTGGCAAAAGACATCACAATCAGGGTTCACTCAGAAAACGATTATAATGCTGCTGTCGAAGCTTCTCAAATTTTGTTTGGAAAAGGAACTACTGAGACATTGAAAAATCTCTCCGAAGAAATGCTTCTTGCAGTTTTCGAAGGTGTTCCACAAAGCGAAGTAAAATTAGGTGATGTTAAAAATAGTATTGAAATAGTTGATTTCCTTGTCGGGAAAACCAAGATTTTTAAATCTAATGGCGAAGCTCGCCGGATGCTAAAAGATAATGGTGTTTCTATCAACAAACAAAAAGTAAATCAGGAATACACAATTACAGAAAACGATTTGTTAAACAACAAATATATTCTTGTCCAGAAGGGTAAGAAGAATTATTTTTTGGTGAAAGCTGTTTAGTGCTTGTCCAGAAAGTCAATTATATTGATGGAATTTAAGAATTTTGTATATTTGATTTTGCAGTTTTTTCCTTCATTATTCATTATTCGATGTTCGATATTCGTTATTCTGATCTCTTTTGGAATGTCGAACTCCGAACACTGAATATCGATTGATGATTTTTTTACCTCCCCCAGCTCCTCCTAAAATTAGGAGGGGAGGCGGATATACAAACTTTTCAATTTTAAATCATTGTCTGATCCTCTAATCTTTTTTATAAGAAAAAAAGCTTATTCAGTAATCTCCCAATTCGCTCCGTCTTTAGTATCTTTAATTTGAATATTCAATTTATTTAATTCGTCACGGATTTTATCAGATGTTATGTAATCTTTTTGCTCCTTTGCGTTTTTACGAATAGAAAGAATTGATTCCATCAATTTGTCAACCAAATCATTATTTCCTACAGATTCTTCTTCTTGTAATCCGAGAATCTCAAAAGCAAAATCATTAAATACTTTTTTCAAAAGAATCAGGTCTTTTTCAGAGATTGTGATTTTTCCGTCTTTAATTGAGTTTATCATTTTAACTCCATCAAAAAGATGAGAGATAACAATCGGGCTGTTAAAATCATCATTCAGTGCAGCGTAACATTTTTCCTGTAAGCTTTTTACATCGACTGATGATTTATCCGATGATTTGAGTTTGTCAAGAGTACTAATCGCAGCCATTAATTTTTTCAATCCTTTTTCGGCAGCCAGCAAAGCACTTTTCGAAAAATTTAATGTTGATCCATAATGAGCCTGAAGAATAAAAAATCTGATTGTCATCGGGCTGTACGCTTTATCCAAAGTTTCATGATTACCGGCAAAAAACTGATCGAGGGTAATAAAATTATTAAGCGATTTACCCATTTTTTGCCCGTCAATTGTTATCATATTATTGTGTATCCAATATTTTACGGGGTCCTTTCCATTTGCAGCTTGTGATTGTGCAATTTCCGATTCGTGATGAGGAAAAAGTAAATCCATTCCACCACCGTGAATATCAAAATAATTACCAAGATATTTAGATCCCATTGTAGAACATTCCATGTGCCACCCCGGGAAACCATCACTCCATGGTGAGGGCCATCTCATAATATGTTCGGGTTGTGCTTTTTTCCATAAAGCAAAATCATAAGGATTTTTCTTTTCATCCTGACCTTTTAGAGTACGGGTATTTGAGATAAGATCCTCAATTTTTCTTCCTGAAAGCTTTCCGTAATTATGATTTTTGTTATATTTTTTAACATCAAAATATAACGAACCGTTTACTTCATAAGCAAAACCGGAATCAATAATTTTTTTCACCATTTCGATTTGCTCGATAATATGACCGGATGCTCTTGGTTCTATACTTGGACTTTTAACATTAAGTTGTTTCATGTTTTCATGATAGCGATCAGTAAAATATTGAACAACTTCCATGGGTTCGAGTTTTTCTAAGCGGGCTTTTTTTGCAATTTTGTCTTCACCATCATCTGCATCATTTTCCAAATGTCCAACATCAGTAATGTTTCGTACATATCTAACTTTGTATCCAAGATGTAGGAGATAACGAAATATTAAATCAAAAGTAATGGCAGGACGTGCATGACCTAAATGTGCATCACCGTAAACGGTAGGACCACAAACATACATACCTACAAAAGGAGGATTTAAGGGTTCAAACAATTCCTTTTTGCGTGTAAGCGTATTTGTAAATCTTAATTTATTTTCCATGATGCAAAATTAATTAAATTATTCAAAAAAAACCGGCCAGAGAATTGTTTCTCGGCCGGCATTTTTATACTTAAAAAGAAATTCTATTTTATCTCTCTAGTCAGTTCATAATCATCAATGACGATTTTAGTCCACATACCTTTACTGTTGGTCTCCACGTTTACATCGTAAGATTTGGTCATCTTAAAGTTGAAATGATCTTTGTCAGTACCTTTTTTTACAATAGCACCATTGGCTTTCGCCGCTTTCATAATCAGCTCCATAGCCTTTGGTTTGACCTCTTTGTTGGCTGAACGCTGACGAGAATTTTCTTTGGATGTTTCTTCACCAAATTTGTACTTGATATTCGCATGAACACTAATCCAGGCATTATTTACCAGATAGATGACCTTAACCTTTGAAGGATAGCCTTTCTTATCAAACTCAGTCACCTTGAACGTTTCTTTGTAATCTTTCGATGTGATATCCACCTGATATTCCTCTTTACTGATTACGTTTTTAAAACCCCAAGCCGATTTGCTACTAAGACTAACTTCTTTATAAAACCCTTTCTCCGTTATCACTTTTAGCTCACCGTTCTGGAATCCGTACTCCTGATTTACACCAGTTATTGCAAAAATGGGGAAAGCAGCATCGCATTTAAATTCGCCCGGATTATAATAGGCGAACTCATTTTCGCCTTTGCGATACACATCACCATTATATGAGCTAGCATCAAACTTCTCAAGGAAACGATGCATATGACTAGGATGGTTATCGCTGTTATCAGGAAAAACATATTTCTGTTTTACTTTATCAAACTTATTTTCCCCTTTTACCTGTACTGCTTCAAGCTTACCTTTACTATAATCGTAAGATATAATAGCTAATTCGTTACCACTTTCTTTGATAACACCTTCCGCTTTCTTTACATCGGTCTTTAACTGTATCGGATAAACCGGCATTGGTGCAGGAAGACCAAGGTGTTTTGAAATCAGGATACTCCTGGCCAGAGATACACCGGGAGCAAAGTAAGGAAGCTTAGGAGCATCCACTTTGTTGTAATCCGGATTGGCTTTGATACCGGCAGCATAGTATTCTGCAAAAGGATGCAAACTGTTATATGCCTTCAGGGTTTTCAGGTCTTTGGTGCCCCAATTGCCCGAGCTATTAGTAATCTTGTCAAAAATATCTTTATTGAGTTCTTTTACTTTGGAAATGTGTTCCTTCGACTTTTCAGGATTAATCAACCAGCTATAGCCTGCAGCCAGGTCATAGTGAATCGTCCACTTCTCATCTTTATCCACTTTATCAAGCATGGTCTCCCATTTCTCAACCAGTGACTTCATCTTACCCATTTCAGCTGCACTGAGCACCACACCCTTCTTATCCTTCAGGATATTCTTATATTCTTTGGCTAAATCTTTGGTGTCTTTTTCGCTCTTGGTCCACATCACATGCATCGGTATTTCAAATTCTTTAACTCCGTACATTCCGTACACCACACGCTGAACATGCTCAACAGCTCCTTCAACACATGCCTTTTCATAAGGATGTTTCTTTTCTTTTTTATCACCTTTAAAAACTGAAACACCAAAAGCTTTTGAACCTCCGGCATTCTTAGGCCAGGTTTTAGAAGTGGCTATGCCGCTTACTGCACCGAAGTCACGCTCAAGAATCAATTTCCCCATATTGTTGTAAAGTATCATTTTGGTATTGACGCGATAGCTGAAAACATGTTTCCCGTCATTGTTCTTCATGGGCTCACCCATGGGTTTGGCCATGTGGTCAGGAAGATAAGCAATAACTACTTTGAGTTTGCCTTTGCCCGAGCCGTCTGAAAAATTATCAGGAATAAGCTTCCATGTATCTTGTTTTTCTTGTTTGTTCGAAAGAACTTCTTTTGCAAAAGCCTTTATACCTTTCTGAACAACATCGTTACCCATCTTTGCAGTCAGTTTACCAAAAGCACCTCCAAGCTTTTTATTTGCTTTATCTTGCTCTTCCAGGATATACACATAAGCTATACCATACTTCGTATCCTGCGAAGGAAGCTGAATATACTTTACCGGATCAAGATTATTGAATTTCTGGGCGAAAAGGTTTGAAGTACAAATAAATAAGAAGCTTATTAATACAGTCAAAACTGAAACATACATTCTCTTTGTTTTCATAATTTTTCTATTTAATTTAAATGATTAGTTGTCTATCCTCTGAAATTTGTAATGCCGAATTGTTAATTTCGGCACAACTTTAATAATGCAATATATATTCAAACTCAAGACAAAAGTGGTCTTGCTTTTTACACTAAGTTTTGCAATATAAAATTACAGAAACTTCTTAAACTATCGGAGTTTTATATAAGAATAATTACAGTAGTAGACGGAAACCAGATTTTTCCTTCTGAGTATAAAATGCATTGTCGGAATGGCTCTAAATGTGGGTAAAAATGGATAGGCAATTTTTTTTGAAGGGATACCTGATTTTCATCACTATCATTAATTTGCTTTTCTATTTGTTGATAATTGTTCTTTCGTTTGTTTTGATTCTCTATTTCTTTTTTTATCTGTTTTTTTTATCTCTGTCTTCTTCTGACAATTTTTTGTTGAATTCATCTATCTTGTTATCAATATATGCAATATGACGGTCTATCTTTTTTTGATTAAAATTATTTTTTTGCTGTTATGTGCACATAATATGGATTGCTCAAGAGAGATAACAAAAAGAATTGCCTAGTTTCTGTTTGTTCCTGATATAAATTTCATAATTAAAAATACTGAAAAACAATAAATTTTTTTATAAAATAAAACAATCTTTTATTAATAATATTATGGTGAAAAATGAGGTTTTTAGACAGTCTGACAATTAGTATAAGAATAGTGGTCGATTTCGAGCTTCAAACCTATTAAGTTACAAGACCCCGATAACTATCGGGGGAAGCGGGCTACAACCGTTTATTTTATTGCTATCTCGGCTATTATTTTTATACTTTGTTGTGGTGTCGTTATCAATTCTTCTATTTGAAAAATAAACTATATACTTTTAAAATTATTCTATTTATTTGGAGTTTTCACTAATAAAATTTCATTGCCGGCTTCAATAATAAAATACGGTTTATAAAAACTTTTGTGAAAATCATATTGTGTTCTAAAACTATAAGCTTCTATATGTCTATTTGGTGTACCGTTGTATTTAGTTATTCCAGGTAAATCATAAAAGTGAATTTTTGGTTCTACTTTTGCATTTTTTATTTCTATTTTAAAAACATTCTCTTTTTTTCCTTTTTTAGTGAATTTTTCTCTAACAATTTCCATTTGAATTTCTAACTTTGGTGTTCCGTCATAATATGCAATTTCAAACTCGTGTTTTTCAATGGGAATTTTTACTTTTTCACCGAACTTAGTTTCATATCTGTATTTTTCGTAAGCAACTGTGTTTCCATACTTGTCGTTTGTTTCAGTTATTATTTCGTTTATACTACCATCTACATTATATGTCTCTTTTGTGTAAAGTAGATATTGATTACCCTCATAATTAGAGTATACTGATTTCTCTATTAACTCTTGGTTTTTAAATGATTTTATTTTAATCAAATGATTATCATTATCATATTCGAATACTACATATCTGTTAGTTTTATCACCATTATAAACAGAATATACTTCTTTTATTTTTCGTTTTTTATTGTCATATTCAAGCTTATATTCATTGTGAATTTCCCCAGAATAGCTAATTTTTATATAAACAGCTAATGCGTCATCTAAATAATTTATTCTAAGCCCAAAATGTTCACTATCGTTTGAATTGTATACTACATTTTCTATAAGTTTTCCTGCATTGTTATATTTATGTATTTCCTTTTCAATTATTTTACCTCCTGCATCATATTTTATTTTCTCCAACAAATTACCTTTATTATCTCTTTCCCAAAATATTTTTTTTCTTAAATCGCCTATGCCATTATACTCAGTGTAGGAAATCTCATAACCATTTTTATCATATTCATGTATTTTTTTATACCCGCCTTCTTTACCTAAATATTCTGTTTCTTCAACTAATAAATTTTCAGAATTATATTTTTTTGTAAAACCTTTCATTTTTTCTCCATCATAAATACTTGTATAATATTCTTCCATAATATTACCTTGTGGTGGGTATTGATAATAAGTCAAACGAAAATCTTCTTCTTCTTCTTCATCTCCAATTATAAAAGTATATGCTTTTATTTTTAATCTATCATTATTGAAATAGTAAATACTTTTTCCGTAGGCAGCAGTTTCGCTTCCTGGGTTAGTTTTATCTAAACATTCAAATATTTCTCTTCCTTTTTCATCATACAAATACCATTCTTTCATTTGTTTCGTCCCAGCTTCATATTCACCAAACTTTTGGGCGAAATCTTTCAAAACTGTTTTTTTATATAAATATACAGGGCCGTTTATGAGATAATTATCTTTTCGAGTTTTGTATTCAAATTGTGCTATTACATTTTGACTTATAAACAATAACAGCAATAAACTTATACTTAGTTTTGTAATTTTCATAATATTTTATTTATAAATGAATTATTAATATTTACTCGATTTTCTATAATTCAGGTCGTTATTTTAATTCAACTATCATTGTTTGATTCTCTGAATTTCCGTTTAAAAAGCCTTTATCTATGGGTATTACAATACTTGCCTTTCTGCCGGTATTTTCCCCAATGAAATTTATTATTAACGAGAAACCTGTTATCTTTCTAATATCCTTTTTGAAATTCATACTCCACAATGTGACTCTGTTGCCTCTGACATCATCTAAATCACTTACTATTAATTCAATATTAGGTGTGAAGTATGTTATTATATCTTCAGTATCTTTTCTGTTCTTAGTCTTAAATGTTATTGAGTTAATGAGTCCATAAACAGTTGATAGGTTTAAATTAGCAATAATATTATCATCCTTGTTACTAATCTCATGATTATATCCAATGAATAAATCAATTTCAGTATTTGGAATCTCTATTAAAAAATATTTTTCATTGGTTTTGAAAAATGGAATTTCTGTTTTGTAATTATAAAACTCATAATAAGTTTCAGCATCACAGCATCCATATTCAATTGCTTTATAGTAATCAGTATCAAAAATTAATTCATTGAAATATTTTGTTGTACTCCAATACGGCATGGATGGATCAACTGTCTCAGCATAAATAACTGTTGGCAATCCCTCACCGCCATAGTCGGTGCTTTCGACAACTTTTTTTATTCTTCCAATTTTGTAATTTCTGTGAAAACTTACCTCTCTTGTTTTCGTTATTAAAGTCCCATCACTTCTATCTTTAAATTTCGAAATAGATGCTTCTGTGTAATTGGAATATAAATTTTCGTATTTATTTTCTTTGATAGCTTTTTCATATTCCAATATTCGATTAATATTTTCTTTATCAATTTCAGATAGTTTTGAATTGATATTTTCAAATTCTGGTTTATACCATTTTTTTGTTGAGAAATGATTTTTTAACTCTTCTGTTTTAAAAATGTATCCATGTCTGGCAAATATTTCATTTCTTAATAAACGAAGCTCATCTGAAGATTTACCTGTCAAAACATAATTTGGTATCAATTGCTGATCCGGTTGGGCAAATATTTGTCCTGCTAATATTAATGATAGAATTAGTGTAAAATATTTCATATTTCAGTTATTATAATAATTGGTGCTAATGGCAGTTCGTCTAATAACCCATCATTTTCTTAAAAAACAATCAAATTTAAGCGAATTTAAGCGAACTTGATAAAAGTAAAAAAATAATTTATAATTGTACGGAACAGAATTGCAAAATTTATAGTTTTGTTTTGTACCGTACAAACTATTTCTAAACAGCTTTCCCCAATAGCTATCGGGGTTGCAAAAATGTTAAGAATTAGTATAAATCCATGGCAACTTATTTTTTCCAAAATGCTGGGGAAAGAATAATAAGAACTGTAAAGAGTTCAAGTCGTCCCAAAAGCATTAAAAACGAAAGAAACCATTTACCACCTGTGGGAATAAATGCGTAATTTCCTGTTGGACCAACATTACCAATACCGGGACCAATGTTTCCCAAAGATGCAATTGTTGCACCTATAGCTGTTTCAAAATCCAAACCAAATAATGTCATAACAAAAGTACCAAAACCGAATATTATAATATAAGTAAAAAAGAATGCCATAATTAGAAAAATGATTTGCTGAGGAACAGACTTTTTGTTGTATTTTACTGTGACTACAGCATTTGGATGTATTGCACGTTTGAATTCAGCAATTGTGTTTTTAAAAAGTAATAGTTGCCTGATAATTTTCATTCCACCACCTGTTGAACCGGCGCTACCACCAATAAACATCAACAAAAAGATTATAACCCATAATACTCCTCCCGGCCATATCAAATAATCGGACGTGACATATCCTGTAGTTGTAATAATTGAAACTACCTGAAATAAGGAATCGCGAAATGATTTCTCAAAATCTCCATAATTAAAAACAAAAAGAAAAGATGTAATTATAATCCCGATAATTAATATAAGAAAGAAATAATATCTGAACTCTTCGTTTTGCCATACTTTTTTCAACTTCCCGTGAAGGGCATAATAATGCAAAGTAAAATTAGTTCCGGCTAAAATCATAAAAACAATTACAACATATTGAATGTATGGTGAATATCCGGTAATACTATCGTTTTGTGTCGAAAAACCTCCTGTTGCCATCGTTCCGAATGAATGACAAAGAGCATTGAAAAAGCTCATTCCGCCAAAAATTAGAAAAACTGTTTCTACAAAAGTAAGAAGAACATAAATAGCCCAAAGTCGTTTTGCTGTTTCTGTAATTCGTGGATGAAGTTTGTCGGGTTGAGGACCGGGCATTTCAGCCATAAAAAGCTGCATACCACCAATTCCCAAGACAGGTAAAACTGCAACAGACAAAACAATTATTCCCATACCACCTATCCAGTGAGTAATACTACGCCAAAAAAGTATTCCCTTTGGCAAGGACTCAATATCACTTAAAACCGAAGCTCCTGTAGTTGTAAATCCTGAAATAGTTTCAAAAAAAGCATTAGTAAAATTTGGAATTGCACCACTTATTATAAATGGCAATGTTCCAAAAAGTGAAATAATAATCCATGTTATCGAAACAATAATATATCCTTCTCTTTTTCCTATGTTTTTTCTAATATTTTTTCTTGTAAAAAAGAAAAGAATAGCACCAGTGCCAGTAGTAATAAGTCCTGATATCAATAATGAATTACACCCAGCTCCACAGTAATACCATGAAAAGGGTAAACAAAGAAACATAAAAAAGCCTTCGAATATTAAAAGATACCCAATTAAACGAATAATTATTTTAATATTGAAATTTGCCCAACTACGCATGATTATAAAAAACTATTATATTTTTGACGCCTCGAAGTTAATATTTTCAATTAATATCTTTTTTTAAAACTAATTAATTTTCGGTTATTTATAATGAGTTCAGATATAAAACTCGGAGTGTTAGTAAAAAAGAAGGTAAATTTTTTAATTAAAAAGCTTTCCAATTTTATGAATTGCTTCCGGTAAAGTAAAGATAACAACTTTGTCGTTTTCCATAATTTGTAAATCTCCTATTGCAATAAAACCTTTTTTACCCCTGACAATACCACCAATAATTGCTCCCTTAGGAATCTTAAGTTTTGAAATGGGTTTTTTTGTTACTTGTGAGTTTGATTTTGCAACAAATTCCATAACCTCAGCATCAATACCACTAAGGCATTTTATTGAGGTTACCTCAGCTCCCATGGTAAATTGCACTATATAGCTCGCAGTAATTAGTTTTTTGTTAATGATAGTGTCAATACCAATATTTTGGGAAATGTCAATATAATCAAGATTTTCGACAAGGGCAATTGTACGTTTTACACCATATTTTCTGGCATGAAGACAAGTTAGTATATTTGTTTCCGAATTATCGGTAACAGCAATAAATGCATCAATACCTTTAATGTCTTCGTCAATCAGTAATTGAATATCTCGTGCATCACCATTGATAATCAGAGTTTCATCGAGCGAATCGCTAAGAGAAATACATTTTCCTTTATCAATCTCGAACAATTTAATATTTAAATCTTTTTCGAGTTTTTTTGCAGTAGTTCTACCCACTCTGCCTCCACCAATTATCATCACATTATTAATTTCAATTGGCACTTTTCCGCTCAGCTTAAAAAGTTCATTTATACCATTGGGTTTGCAAATAACATATGATAAGTCGTTTGCTTTTACTATATCGTCACCTTTTGGGATGATGGTTTCAGAATTGCGATGAATAGCAACAGAACGAAATTGTAATTTGGGGTATTCTTCAGCAATTTGGTTTAGTGTTTTATTAACAACAGGAGCATTTTCTTCAATCTTAATAAGAAACAATGAAAGCTTTCCATCTGAAAAATCAAAAATTTCTGTTGCAGCAGTTTGCTTAAGAAGACTGATAATTTCTTGTGCTGCAATATCTTCGGGGCAAATTAACGAATCAATTCCCAGGTTTTTGAATATTTGTAAATTCTCTTTGCTAAGATTTTCAAGATTGTTAATCCTGGCAATGGTACTTTTTGCGCCCAGTTGTTTTCCAAGCATTGCTGTTACCAAATTAATATTTTCATTATGAACAACCGAAATTAATAAATCAGCTTTACTAACATTGGCATTTTTCAATACCGAAATACAAGTTGGATTACCCATCACCGTCATAAGATCTGTATGTGATTCAACCATTTTTAGCAAATCTTCATGTTGATCGATAATTGTGATATCATGATTTTCGTTGGCTAACTCTTGTGCAAGGTATAAACCAACTTCTCCATCTCCTGCGATAATGATATTCATAATAATAATATTTTTCGGCTGCGAAATTAATTCATAAATTTTATATAATGAGAATAATAAGTATTTAATTTGCTATGAACAATAACAAATTGATAGACAATTATTTATACCTTGAAGTTGTTTTCTAACAATTTGAAATTTAAACATCATAATTGTCATTAGTCATTTATTTCAAAGTTATCCCAGTCATAGCCTACATTAAAATTATTTCGAAATTGATTAAGATTTTTATATGATAATTTTATAGTTTCTGTTTGCTCCTTGCCGGGATTAATATTTGAAATGATCTTTCCTGCTGGATTTATTACTGCCGAATCACCTGAATAATTATTTTTTTCTCCATCGGTACCAATCCTGTTTACTCCAACAAGATATGATAAATTTTCTATTGCGCGGCTAATCAACAACTGTTTCCAGGGATAACTTCTTTGTGCAGGCCAGTTTGCAACATAAACCAAAAGATCGTATTCAAAAGTATTATTTATAAAACAGTTTTTACTCCAGACAGGAAATCTTAAATCAAAACAAATCATTGGACAGATTTTCCAACCTTTTAATTCAACTATTAATTTTTCTTTCCCCGGAGAAATTAAATCCGACTCCTCGCCAAGATGAAAAACATGTCGTTTATTATACATTTTAAATTTTCCATCTGCCGGCATCCATATTAAACAATTATAAAACTTTTTGTTTTCCTCAATCAAAATACTTCCTGTTATTACACAGTTTTTTTCGGAAGCTTTTTGTTTAAGCCAGCTAATCGTTTTTCCGTTAAGGGTTTCAGCAAAATTATTTGGGTCAACAGGAAAACCAGTGTTGAAAACTTCAGGAAGTATAATAAGATCGGTTTCCTCAATTATTTCATCAATTTTTTTGTTGAAATGATTAATATTTTTATCAGGATTCTCCCAAATAATTTCAGATTGAATTATGGATATTTTCAGATCTTGCATAATATTTGAGTTGCTTTTTTCAGTGTTTCGTCTTTTTTGGCAAAACAAAATCTCAGCATTTTATTTTCGTTTACACGATGGTAAAAAGATGAAACAGGTATAGCTGCAATTCCATGTTCTTTTATCAGCCATAAAGCAAAATCCATTTCATTAATATCGCTAATGTTACTATAATCAAGCAATTGAAAATATGTTCCATGAGATTGGATTATTTTAAAGCGTGATTTTTGAATGTTTTTTACAAAAAAATCACGTTTTTTCTGATAGAATTTTCCAATTTTATTATAATTCTTTGTGTATTTTAAGAAGTCAGCAATGGCATATTGTATAGGTGTATTGCAAGCATAAACTACAAACTGATGTGCTTTTCGGAATTGAGTCATTAAATTTTCAGGGGCAAGCACAAAACCTATTTTCCAGCCGGTGGCATGAAAAGTTTTTCCAAAAGAACCTACAACAAAACTTCTTTCGGCAAGCTTTGGAAAACGACATACACTTTGGTGTTCTTTTTCATCAAAAATCAAATGCTCATAAACTTCATCACTTAAAATAACAATGTCTGTATTTTTTGTCAAGTTCTCCAATCTGATCATATCATTCTTACTAATAATTGCTCCGGTAGGATTATGAGGCGAATTGATTATAATCAGTTTTGTTTGTATTGTTATCATTCTCGGTAGTTCATCCCAGTCTATCTCATAAGTCGGACTTTTAAGTCTTGCATATTTAACTCTTCCGCCATTAAGCTCTACTGCAGGAGCATAGCTGTCATACGCCGGTTCAAATATTATTACTTCATCATCATCTTTAATAAAAGCAGAGATAATCGTATAAATTGCCTGTGTTGCTCCAGCTGTAATATTTATTTCCTTTTCAGGATCATAATTAACATCATAGGTTTTTTTAACTTTTTTTGAAATATTTTGGCGAAGAGGAAGTACTCCCTGCATTGGTGCATATTGATTATAACCTTCTTTCATATAATGATTAACAAGCTCAATCAGCTCCTCAGAAATATCAAAATCCGGAAATCCCTGCGAAAGATTTATTGCATTATGTTCGTTGGCAAGCTTCGACATAACTGAAAATATTGAGGTGCCATAATGTGGTAGTTGTGAAATTATTCTTCCTTGAAAATTTTTCATGCTTAATAATTAATTTTTTTCCTTCTCTGCTAAATTAATATTTTTTTTATAACGATATTTTATAAATTTCGCTATAAACAAAAATAATTTGTAAGAATTTCTTCTTGAAAAATTAGCTAATTACTGCAATCTTTATTTTTTGTCCGGGTTTTAAACGGCGGTAGTTTCTGATCTTGTTCAGACGTTTAATTTGTTCAACAGTAACTCCATCATATTCTTTGGCAATATCCCACAAAGTATCGCCTTTGCGAATTGTGTGATACATAAATTTTCCGGATTTTGATGTACTGCTTACAGGTTTGTAAACAATAAGTTTCTGCTTAGGAAAAATTTTAGAACTTTTCAAATTATTCCATTCTTTAAGATCGGTAGTTGTGCAATTATATTTTTTTGCAATCAATGCTAAATTTTCACCATTTTTCACAATATGTGCTGATCCTTGTGTTGATCTTTTAACAGGTGTTTTATAGCTTTTTTGTTTTTGTGATGAATAAGCCGAACCATAAACAATAAGTTTTTGTCCGGGATAAATAGTATTTCCTCTTAAATTATTCCATCGTTTAATTTGGCTAATATAGCAACGGTATCTTTTTGCAATTACCCCTAAGTTTTCGCCACTTCTGACAATATGAAAATTTCTGTTTTTTGCTTTTTCAATCTGAGCCAGGAGTTTGTCTTTTTGTATTCCTTTTTTTGTTTTATAATTATATAAAGCAGTTTCGTTTTCAATAAAATCGCCTATATATTTTTTCGGAAGTCGTAAAAAGTACTCTTTTCCGTTACTTGGCGGAATAATTTGTTTTTTGTATTGAGGATTTAAAAACTTAACATCTTCATAGGGAACCCCCAACATTTCAGAAATCTGATCAAAGGAAAGAACTTCTTTTACCTTAATAGTATCAATTTCATTAAAAAGTATTCCCGGATCAATTGGATATAAATTATGTTCTGTAGAATAACTCATAACATAGTTTACTGCGATAAAAGCAGGAACATAACCCCTTGTTTCTCGAGGCAGAAATGGCCAAATAGCCCAGTAACTTTTTACATTTCCCGATCTTCTTAAAGCTTTATTAACATTTCCTGCACCCGAATTATAAGCAGCTAAAGCCAACGACCAGTTTCCGTAAATGTCATATAAATCTCTCAAATGCTCGCAAGCAGCCACAGTTGCTTTTAATGGATCGTATCTGTCGTCAATTAATGAAGTAACTTTTAATCCGTAAACTTTTCCCGTTCCATACATAAATTGCCATAATCCTTTTGCACCAACACGCGAACCTGCTCTCGGATTTAAAGCAGACTCAACAATTGCAAGATATTTTAATTCGAGAGGAATATTGTATTTATCTAATTGTTCTTCGAAAAGCGGAAAGTAAACCTCTGCCAAACCAAGCATTTTTGAAGTTAGTGCCCGCTTTTTTACAGCATAAAGATTGATATAATTTTTTACATTTTTATTAAAGATTAGTTCAAAGGGAGTTTCTCCATTTAATAATTTGATTCTTGCTTTTAATACAGAATCTGGAAAAATAGGTATCGAATCTTTGGAATAATTATAAACATTTAGAATTGAAGTATCTGTAGTAAAATTATAATCTCCAAAATATTTAATATGAACCAGGCTGTCAAGCATTTCAATAATTTGCAAATTATCTTCTGCAACAATTGCCTGTTCAGTTTTAATAATTACTGAATCCTGTTTTGAAATTAGTGAGTCCGGTATGGAAATTTCTTCCTGTGCAGAAACAACTAAAACAAAACAACAAAAAACAGCTAATAAAATTATTCGTATATATTTTGATAAATTATAGTTCATTATTAATATTTCTTTTTATAAAATGACAAACTCCAAAATTGTAAACTTTAGTATTTATAAGAGTTTGCAAAAGTATTAATTTTAGTAGTTCTACTATTATTTTACCGGGTAATTAATTAATAAAAAGGCTCTTTATAAAATGTAATTACAAAATTGCCACAGATTCACTAATTAAGAAGACAATTATTTGAATTATCAGTGAACTTAACAAAGTGATATCACGAACACCAATAAAAATAAACAATATCGTGAGTAATCTGTGGCAATTTATTTTATTGAATTATTGTAGTTTAATGTCTTCCATTAAATTTGTAGTGAAACCATTTTAGTAACTGCATTTGAAATTACACCTAAAATCCGTTATTCGAAAAATATGATTTATTTTTTCTCTTTTGAGTCTTCGTCTTTTTTCTTTTCTTCATCTTCATCTTTTGGATTCACGCCATCTTTAAATTCTTTAATGCCTCTGCCAACACCTTTCATTAATTCAGGTATTTTTTTCCCTCCAAAAAGCAATAAAACTACAACAAGAATTACAGCAATTTGCCACCATCCTATCATTCCTAACAATACAAATAGTTTCATCTTTCCTGTTTTTAAAGTTTATACTCTGCAAATATAAATAATTGTAATCAATTATATTAATTATTGACTTATTGATTATGTTTTTTATTTTTGCAAAAACTAAATTCTAAAAAAATGAAATACAATATATCAAAATATCTAATCTCTCTAATAATCTTCTTTTTTGTTTTTCAGCCATTTAATTCAATACTGGCACAGGAAAAAAAATTAACTCACCACATGACTCCTGAAGAAATGCTCAGGAAAGATGAAATCGGTAAAGATTTCTATCCTACTGATCCTCCGGAAGGAAGTGTTAGACAAACTGCTGAATTCGAAAGAATGGAAAGTGTTCTTATTCGTTATCCTTTTGGTATCCCGATGACTCTTATTGTTGAAATGGCAGAAGATTGTCAGCTTACAACCTTAGTTACTAATCAAAATCAGGAAAATTCAGTAAAAAATCAATATTCAGCTGCAGGAATTAATCTTGATAATTGTGATTTTATTCATGCTTCTTCCGATTCTTACTGGACAAGAGATTATGGTCCTTGGTATGTTGTTGACGGTAATTATGATGTTGGAATAGTAAATTTCCCATATAATCGCCCACGACCAAATGACGATAATATTCCAATAGCCGTTGCAAATTATCTTGGAATTGATTTATTTGGGATGAACCTTATTTCTACAGGAGGGAATTATATGACCGACGGGATGGGTATATCTGCTTCAACAGAATTGATTTGGGAGGAAAATCTTTCTTTGTCTCATGATGATGTTGATAGTCTTGTTGAAAGTTATCTTGGTGTTCATACTTATCATGTACTTTCCGACCCTCTTGGCGAATATATTGACCATATTGACTGTTGGGGAAAATTTCTTGATATTGATAAAGTTTTGATTGGTCAGGTTGCTATTACTGATTCTCGTTATGAAGATTTTGAATATATTGCAAACTATTTTTCAGAACAAATCAGCTCTTATGGAATTCCTTATCAAGTATTCAGAGTTTTTACACCCGGTACTTATCCAGAGACTCCTTATACAAACTCTCTTATTTTAAATGAAAAAGTTTTTGTTCCAATAACAGGCAGTCAATATGATGCTGATGCACTAGCTGTTTATGAAGAAGCAATGCCAGGATATGAAATATTTGGAATTGATGATGATGGTTACGTATGGGAAAATACAGATGCTTTACATTGCCGTACAAGAGGAATGGTTGATCGCGGTATGTTGTATATTAGGCATATCCCTTTATCGGGAATAGTTCCACAGGAAGATGAATTTGACATAATTGCAAGCTTTTTTTCGTACAGCGGTGAGAATTTATACTCAGATTCATTACTCGTTTATTATAAAGTTAACAATGGGTCTTACATATCTGTAACAATGTCTCCAATATTTGGAAGTGCTTATAAAGCAACAATTCCTCAACAAGCTGTTGGAAGCGAAATTTCTTATTATATTCATGCTGCCGATTATTCGGGAAGAAGCGAAGACCATCCGTTTATTGGTTCTCCCGATCCTCATGTTTTTACAGTTGGAAATCCATTAAACCCTGACGTAAATGTTAACCCCGATTCTTTAATCTTTCTTGATTATATGAGCATGATAGATGGTTTGGATGTTACTATTAATAATTTTAATGGTGTTGATGTTACAATAAATAATATAAATAACGAAGGTATTGATGCAGGTTTTTGGTGGTTCGTTGAACCATGGACAATTGATCTTCCTTACATTTTACCTGCTGGTGATTCTTTAGTGTTAACCGTTCATATTGGCATTCCTATTGACATTACAGGTAATTTGCTTTGTGATACAATGTTTATCGAAACCGATGTAAGTAGTCATAATGTAATTATTTGTGTTGATGAAGACCTTGTTCAAGGTGAAGATAATAATATTGCAGGTTTAACAACTTTCCTTGGAAATAATTATCCTAATCCGTTTAGTTCAGAAACTCAAATTAATTTTTCTCTTGAGAAAACTTCTAATGTAACTATTGAAATTTTTGATATTCAAGGACAAAAAATTTGTATTCTTGTTGATGGAATTTTTTCTTCAGGAAATCATTCTGTAAAATGGAGAGCAAAAGACAGAGCAGGAAAAAATGTACCTGGTGGTTTGTACTTTGTAAGAATGAAAACCGTGAAATATTCAGCTTGCAGGAAAATGATATTGATAAGATAAACTTTAGTAAATGAAACTCTCCGCCGCAAGCGGCGGGGAATATAACTCTGGAGATCCCTCGACTAAGCTCGGGATCAGTTCGACTAAATAATTTTGCTTCACAAAATTAAAGTCTCACTGATTAAAGTGAACTAAAGTTAAGAATGTTAAAAGTTATTGTAAATACAGAGTAGCTCTGGGCATTCTTATATAACTAAATCTTAAGCACTCTTTTTAATTCAGCTTGTTTTATTGGCTTGGTAATGTATTCATTCATTCCGGCTTTTAAACATTTGGAACGATCTTCTTTCATAGCATTTGCTGTAATTGCTACAATTTTTATTTTGTCTGAAATATTATTTTTTTCTTCGTATTTTCTAATTTCTTTTGTTGCTTCATAACCATCCATTACCGGCATTTGAATGTCCATAAGAATTATATCATATTCGCCACTAATAAACATTTCTACTGCTTTTTTCCCGTTTTCAGCAATTTCAACATCATGACCAAACTGAAAAAGATTAGCCATTGTAACTTTTTGATTAATAATATTGTCTTCAACCATCAGTATTGACAATTTTTTCTTCATTATTTCTGTTGGTACTTTTTTTAAATTGGATTGTTCTGAGATTATTTTTGTGCCTATTTCCATTTCTAAAACAAACCAAAAAGTTGAACCTTCTCCCTCTTTGCTTTCAACAAATATCTCTCCACCCATCAATTCAATAAATTTCTTAGAAATTATTAATCCTAATCCCGAACCACCATACTTTCGTGATATCGAAGCATCGGTTTGAGAAAACTCCTGAAATAATTTTCTTTTTCCTTCTTTATTTATCCCTATACCAGTATCAACAACTTTAAATTTTAATTTAACTTGATTGTTGTTCTGTTGAAGTTTTTCAACTTCTATAGTAACATACCCTTGTTTAGTAAATTTAATAGCATTATTTGTAAGATTTATTATTACTTGTTTTAATCTAAAAATATCTCCTTTTACAATTTCGGGTACATTTTCATTTATTTCTTTTCTAAAAATCAATCTTTTTTCAGCAGCTTTATAACCTAACATTTTCATTATATCATTAATCAAAATGCTAACATTAAAATCTTCATTTTCAAGCTCAATTTTTCCAGCTTCGATTTTTGATATGTCAAGAATATCATTAATAATTGACATTAGGCTATTTCCTGATACTTTAATAATGTCAAGAAAATCTCGTTGATTAATTGACAATTTAGTGTCTTTTAACAGATTTACAGTTCCAATAATTCCGTTCATCGGATTTCTGATTTCATGACTCATTTTGGCAAGAAAAAGAGATTTTGATTTTGAATCTTTTTCTGCTTTTTGTTTTTGTGATTGTAATTTTAGATGTTCTTTTTTTTCTTTTGTGTTATTTTCAAGTACTCCAAAATAGTTTTTTATTTTTCCATCGTCCTCAAACAATGTAATTCCACTTATCAACATGTAGTTTACTTTATCATCTTTCGATAATATTGATATTTCAAAATTGCTAAATGAATTATCCCGTTCTATTTTGTTCTGAAGTTCTTTCTTTAATTGATTTTTGTTTTCGTGAAGAATAAAATCAAAAATACTTTTTCCATTTAATTCTTCGCTATTGTAGCCTGGTAGGCTTGTTTTATTTTCTGAAGTAAAAACAAACTTAAAATCGGAATCGGTTTCCCATATTGTTTTGTTTGAAAGAAGAAGAAGGTTTTTAATACTATTATATTTATTTTGCAAAACACTAAAATCCTCAATCCTTTCATTTTTAGATTGATTTTTACTATTTTTCGCTTGTTGATTATTTGAAACCATTTTCAATATATTAAAAAGGGATTTTTTTATTTTTTTATTATATCAAAATATTGAATGTTAATTATGGTGTCTGACAAAATAGAAAGAATATTAATCTTCGAATTATTATTAAATTAAATCACCCAAAAAGACAGTATAACTGTTAAAACAATAGTAATTATCCAAATTATTATTTTTTCGTTTTTACTAAGTTGCTCCATAAACACCTTTAAATTTAAAAAACAAATATAATAATAACAGACCAATAAAAACAAAAACAATTACAATAAATATATTAATAATACCAAAAATGGCATTCATAATAAAATAGAATGCCATTTAAATTATTGCTTTGTTTAAAATCTACCTTATATTAGATGGTTTTTATTTACATTTAATAACAATTTCTATTTGATATTTTGCAGCTTTTACATTTGGCCCTGAGGTAACATTTTTATAAGCGGTACATGCAGCTGTATTATCAGCTTTTCCCTCATAGGCTTTTCCTAAAACAAAATACAAATCTGATTTATCTTCTTTCTCTAATTCAATTGCCTTGTTTGAAGATACAATTCCGTCATCCCATTTTTTTAAACCAATATTAGAAAGAGCAATATAATAATATGTATCTGCCTCAACGATACCATAATTAGTTGATAAAGTTAAATCTTTTAATGCATTAATATAATCCATTTTTTTAAGAGACTCGGTACCCGAAGCAAGAAAATATTTTTTAATAACAGATTTTGATTTGTTTACATATTTGTCACCATCTTTACCTAAATCTATTATTTTTTTTGCTGCAGTAATAATATTGTCATCGTGCTTTTGATATTTAGAAACCAATACATTTCCATAAAATGCTTTAGTATGGGAAGGTGAAAGTTTAATTGATTTATTAAAACTTAAATTTGCATCAGCATATTTTTTGCCTTTTAAAAGAGTCATTCCTTCGGAACAATATACTTTTGGAATAATATTATTTGCTTTTTTTACAGCTTTTGTGTCGCCGGTTTCTTTTGCAAGTTTGGCAGAAATTTTAAATTTATTAATTGCCTCTTCATATTTTTTTGCTTTGTAAAAACTAATACCCTCTTTATAATGAAGAGAAACTAATTGTTTCTGGGCTTGTGCTTTAAGATCATCGCCTTCTACTCCTAATAAATTACAAATATCAACACATTCATTATACGATTGAATAGCAGAGCTAATATCTCCACCCTTATTAAAATTTATTCCATCATTTAATGTATTTCCGGCTTCGTTTATCGTTTGTGAAAAAGCAATTATTGAAAAACTGAAAAACAATACAGTCAAAAGTCTTTTAAATTTATTCATGATGATATTTTTTAAAATTATTTATAATTAGGTGCAAATATATAAAGATTTGAAAACATGCAAAGTATTACATAAAATAATTTGAAAATTTTTATTATTTTCTAATTAAACCAATTGTTGATTACGTCAGGTGATAATGCTGCAATTTTTAGTTTTAGCTTTTTTCTCAAACTATTAAGGTCGTTCATTAATTTATTTGGGTTCGATTGTTTTAGTTCTTCAATTGTGTTTATTCCTTTTTTTCTGACAAGTGGAATCCAGTCTGAAGATATTCCCATTTCTATAAATTCTTCATCTGTTGAAACAACAGCCTTTTTTTCTGATCTCATCTGGGGGAAAAATAATACATCCTGAATAGAGTGTGAGTTTGTCATTATCATTGCCAGACGATCGATTCCTATTCCTAGTCCTGCGGTTGGGGGCATTCCAAATTCAATAGCTCTCAAAAAATCTTCATCTAAAACCATTGATTCTTCATCTCCGCGTTTACCAAGCTCAATCTGAGATTCAAAACGTTTTCTTTGATCGATAGGGTCGTTTAATTCAGAAAATGCATTACAAATTTCTTTACCATTACAAACTGCTTCAAAGCGCTCTACAAGACCTTTTTTTGATCTGTGTTTTTTTGCCAGAGGCGACATTTCAACAGGATAATCAGTAATAAATGTTGGCTGAATAAGTTTTGCTTCGCAGGTCTCACCGAAAATTTCATCAATAAGTTTTCCTTTTCCCATGCTTTTATCAACAGCAACACCATGATTTTCTGCAACTTCAACAATTTCTTGTTCACTCATTTCAGAAATATCAATTCCTGTAAAATGTTCAATTGCTTCGAACATTGTAAATCTTTTCCACGGTCGTTTAAAGTCAATTGTATTTTCACCAACATTAACTTTTGTTGTTCCGTGAAGATCCTGTGATATTTTTTCAACCATTTCCTCAACTAGATTCATCATCCACTCATAATCTTTATATGCTACATAAAGTTCCATCTGAGTGAATTCAGGATTGTGAAAACGATCCATTCCTTCGTTCCTAAAATCTTTCGAAAATTCGTAAACGCCATCATAGCCTCCAACAATAAGTCTTTTCAAATATAACTCATTTGCAATCCTTAAATACAAGGTCATGTCCATAGTATTATGATGAGTTTTGAAAGGACGAGCTGCAGCACCTCCGTAAAGTGGTTGTAAAATTGGAGTTTCTACCTCTACATAATCACTTGAATTAAGAAAGGAACGCATTGAATTCATTAATTTGGTTCGCTGAAGAAATGTTTCTTTTACTTCAGGATTTACGATTAAATCGAGATATCTTTGTCTGTACCTTTGCTCAGGATCGGTAAATGCATCATAGGTTTTTCCGTCTTTTTCTTTTACAATTGGTAATGGTTTGAGCGATTTCGAAAGAAGCTTATATTCTTTAACGTGTATAGTTATTTCGCCCATCTGAGTGAGAAAAACATATCCCTTAATTCCAATAATATCACCAATATCAAGTAATCTTTTAAAAACAATATTGTAAAAACTTTTGTCTTCGCCAAGACAAATTTCGTCTCTTTTAAAATATAATTGTATTCTTCCGGTAGAATCCTGAATTTCGGCAAACGAAGCAGCACCCATTATTCTGCGACTCATAATACGTCCGGCTATCGAAATATCCTGATAAAGATCGCTTCCTTCTTTAAAGTTTTCTTTTATTTCTTTAGCAGAAATATTTGTTTCATAGGTTTCTGCCGGATATGGGTCAATACCTAATTTATATAATTCCTTTAAAGAATTTCTTCTGATTTGTTCTTGTTCAGTTAGTTCTAATGACATCTGTTTATGTTTTTTGCAAAGATAGAAGTAAATTTAAAATGACTAATATTTATTTTTATTTTAAGGAGAAATTCTGAACCTGAAATCAAAGAGTTAATTATTTTGAAATTTTTTAAGTTTATGTATTTAGTATATTAATTTTGCATTGCATTTTTTAATTATTAATATTTTGATAAAAATGACAAATAAAAGGAAAAGAACAAAACCGGATTGGCTGAAAGTGAAAATTCCGGGTGGAAAAAAATATTTGGAAATACGAGATATTGTCGAAAAAAATAAGCTTCATACAATTTGTACTTCCGGTAGTTGTCCGAATATGTCGGACTGCTGGGGTAGAGGCACGGCAACTTTAATGATACTTGGTGATATCTGCACACGCTCGTGTAAATTTTGTGGAGTGAAAACCGGAAAGCCATTTCCTGTTGACTTCCAAGAACCGGAACGTGTTGCAAATTCAGTACAATTGATGGGATTGAAACATTGTGTTTTAACTTCCGTTGACCGTGATGATTTACCCGATGGTGGAGCAAGCATCTGGGCAGAGACTATCAGAGCTATTAAAAGACTTAATCCCGAAACAACTATTGAAACTTTAATCCCTGACTTCATGGGAAAACACGAACTTCTTGACATTGTTATTGACGCAAAGCCTGAAGTTATTTCACACAATCTTGAAACAGTTGAAAGAATTACACCACAAGTACGAAGTGTAGCAAATTATCGCAGAAGTCTTGATGTAATAAAATATATTTCTGAAAAAGGAGTTACTTCGAAATCAGGAATAATGGCAGGAATAGGAGAAACTGAGGAAGAGGTTTTTAAAACTATGGACGATCTGTTAAATATGGGTTGCAAGGTTTTTACAATCGGTCAGTATCTGCAACCATCAAAAATTCACATGCCCGTATTAGAATATGTTACACCTGAGCAGTTTTTGAAATATGAAAAAATAGGTTTGCAAAAAGGTTTCACTTTTGTTGAAAGCAGTCCTTTGGTTCGGTCATCATACAAAGCAGAGAAACATGTTATGAGAAAATAGAATTTTACAAAATGATAAATAAAGAAATAAAATTCAGGGATCTTGTCTTGATCGAATATAAAAAAGCATGGGATTTTCAGGAAAAATTGTTTAAGGAATCTTTGGAGTTGAAAAGTCAGAACAAAGAAATTCCAAATTATTTATTGTTTTGCGAACATCCTAATGTTTATACAATTGGCAAAAGTGGATCGGAAAATAATCTTTTATTAAACAATTTTGAATTACAAAAAAAAGGTGTTTCGTTTTTTAAAATAAACAGGGGGGGAGATATTACTTATCACGGACCGGGACAAATTGTCGGTTATCCAATTATCAATCTCGAAGCGTTTTCGTTGGGAGTAAAACAATATATTTTTCAACTTGAAGAAGTAATTATTCTGACTTTAAAAAATTATAATATAAATGCTGAACGTCTTGAGGGAGCTACCGGAGTTTGGATTGACACCCACAATAAACTTAAAGCACGAAAGATTTGTGCTATCGGTGTAAAAGCAAGCAGGTGGATTACTATGCATGGGTTTGCATTTAATGTAAACACAGATCTTAGTTATTATAATTATATTAATCCTTGCGGTTTTACGGATAAAGGTGTGACTTCTATGGAAAAAGAACTTGGTAAAAAAGTTGATTTTGCGGAGGTGAAAAGCTTGGTGAAAGAGAATTTTTTTAAATTGTTTAATCAGGGTTTAAAATAAGACTTTATAATAGATTAGCCGATATTTTACTTTTTATAGAAATTCATTTTCCTTTTTTTAATACGTTTTTTATTTCTTGCAAATTCTATCAATGAGTTAATATTTCCATTATCAGCCTCTTTAATTGCAACAATATAGTTTTTTCGTATTTTATCCGGTTTCACCATATTTGAGTTATTCCAAGTAAATATATCTTTATTAAAAATTGATTCAATAATAATATCTGCCATTATTCTCGAATGTCTGCCATTACCATTTGGGAAACAATGAATTTTTTTAAACGTATTACTTTAATTTATTATTCATTTATAAAGTTATATTTTGACTTTTTCACGTAAAAATTATTCATTAACCTTACTGTCTGCGCCTTACAAAATGTCATTAGTGATGAATTAATATTATTGAAGTAAAAGATTTGGTGAAAGAAAATTTTATGAAGATATTTGGTGAGAAAGTGTAGTAAATTGATTTCTTAAAGCAAATCCTCCGAATTTTTCCATCTAATAAAATAGCCCTCGAAAAATTGTAAAAGAAATTATCATTTTCAAAGCAATTTCAGATATCTCACTGATTTGTATCAATATATTTCAGAGTATTACTATATGATATCTTGAGATTAAGATAACTCAACATCAGATTGTATTAACTCTGTTATATTTATTGTGGGTAGTAAGAATTTATTAAATTCTGTATTTTCTGTTTTGCTATGTAGTATTCCTCTCAATGTTCCTATTGTTAACATTACCAAATGACAAGCAAATCCTTTTGGTAGGATTACTTTGTTGTTTGTATTTTGCATATTATTCCATGCTGTTTCTTTAATTTTAAAATGGTTGCCTGCTTCAATTAACAAAAAAGGTTTATCTTTTTGCTCAAACTGAACCTTAATAAAAGCTGCAATAAATTGATTTTTTTTATCTAATCCAAAGTTAAGATTGATGCTCATTTCTATCTTTGGATCAGAACTATCAAAAGCTTCTTGAATAATTGCAAATTGTTCGGTTGTGATTTTATGCAATTGAAAACCAATCGCTTTATTATCATCTTTAGTATCCATAATTTGCACTTTTTTCGTTTACACAATTATGATTAAAATATTCGGTGTTTAAATTATAATCAGTTTTTTTATTTACTATTGTTTCTCTATTTGAGTATATATGAAAATAAACATATTCTTTCTCAATCTTAAAACTTTTAGAAATTGATTTGCTTTCGTTTTTAGAGAATATTAACTTGATTTCTAAAGCATTTTCTAATTTAGAAATTGTTTCCAAAGTCAAGTTTTCTTTTCCCTTAACAATTTTATTTACCTGCTGGGGCGTAACGCTAATCATTGCTGCAAGCTCTTTTTGTTTGATACTCTTTTCTCTGAGAGTTCGTAAAACTTTTATAGCAATTTTTTGAGAATGTTTTAACCATTCTTTGTTTTTCTGTCTGTTTTTAGCTTCTTCCAACCAATTGGAATTATTTGTAGCTAAATTGTTTAGTTTATTTATGTTTGCCATAATACCTAAAATTCGATGAAATCTATAATACTGTCGTTTTCTATTATACCTTCATCAATTAAAAATTGTTTTACCTGATTAAGCTTATTCAACTCTTTTTGTAAATGTTCTCTTTCGTTCATAGTTTCTGTTAATTTTATTGCCCCACCTGTTACAATAAACACATTAGATTCTATTCTAATGGCATATATTCGCAACCAGCTTTTTTGTGCCGAACCATAAACTTTGGTTTTTTCATAATCAGGGATGGGATATTTTTCAAAATCTTTTTTATTTAATGGTTTAAATAATGTTTGTAAGTTTTGTAAATTATTTGTTTTTCCGTTTTCTGCAATTTTTATTACTTTTTGTTCAAGCTCATCAGCTTCTTCAATTGTTTGTTCAATTGCATCTTCTATAGAAATAAAATTGTAAAATTCTTTTTGTAAATCCGATTTATGTTTTTCGAAAAATGATTCCAGATATTCTATATCAGACCATTCTTTAAATAATTTACTAAATTCATTGCGTTTATTGCGTTCGTATTTAATAGCATAAAGACTATTTTCTATAATTGTTTCGACTGCAAACATACAATATTTTTTTAATAAATCAACTCACAGGTTGATTTATTTTATTTTTATAATTATATTTTCTGTATTTTTTCTTTGCATAAAACACTAACGGCAGTCCGTCTAATAACCCACCGTTTCTTTAAAAATCAATCAAATATAAGCCGATTTAAGCATACCACAAAAAAACCAGCAATTATTAAAACCACATATTTACTAAAATAGCCAACCCCGCTACTTTTGGTGTCGTTCAACAATGCATATAAAAACCTTAGATGCTTGCACTACGGGATTTTTATATGCTTAAGTGTTGGCATTGTTATTTGACAATATATTGTCAAAGTTAATAAAATAAGTTCTTTAAGAAACTTTTTCAGTTTTTCTTTTCCTAAAATGTTCGTTATCCGTAAAAGTTCTTCTGTGTTTGCACAATCAGTCGTGTATTTTTTTCCGTCTAACGCTTCTAACTTCAGTTGTACGATAATTTCGTACAACTGATTAAACTCTTCTTTTGTAAGTTTTCGTTTTAAATCATTCTAGTATCTACGTGGATTATTACTCTTGCTTAAAGTCTCAATTATGTCAATTACTGAAAAATACCATTTTTCAGATTCATTGTCCCAATGGACTCTTATTTTTTTGGATTCAAATAATTTTATTGAAGTCTCTTTTGTCATAATTTCATTATTATTCAAATATAAAAATAATCAATCTTTTTTAGTTCTATTTTTTTATGGAAACGAATTTTTACAATAAATGCCAACGATTAAGTGTAAAAATCGTTGGGCGTTTCAGCGCAATTCCTTTTCTGTTCGCTCGTATTTTGCTCTTTGCAGTTACGTTCAAGTTTGGAAGACCCACCCAATGATTTTTACACAATGTTGTGTTTTTGTGATTTTTCAATATAATCAATCTGATAAAAGGCTAAATATAATTTACCTTTAAAATTCAATTCTATTATTGTTTTATCAATTTTCCATGACCGACCTTTCCACTTTTCATCTTTTATTTCTTCCATGCTAAAACCTGAAATATTATCTAAAGATGGACCAAGCATATTTAAAAACTGATTAACAAGATATTCAAACTCATTTTTCAAACTGCCAGCTGACATATTTTCTAGATATTTAGTAAAGAAGTAATAACTTCCAATGTCATTGGTGATATAGTTAATTGCATTGAAATATGAAAAATATGTGTTTTTTAATTCAAAAAAAAGACAACCCTCTTTATCAATTATTATTCTTTCCTTTTCAACTTCTGAAGATTCATTTATCATGTCTTGCAACTTAAGAGTCCTTTCATATTTAAATGTTTCAAGTAATTCATTAAATTCTTGAATATTAAGAACGCTAGTCTGAATACCATGCATTTCATATATAAACTTAGTTTTATTGATGAAATCAGTATCTTTTGACACAACGAAATCATTAAACCCACCAAAAAATGCATGTCTACCATCGTTAATAAGACTCATCATTTTCTGTTTTCTTGGTTTGCCTTTAACAAAACTAAAAAATTCAAGACCATTATATTGATCTAAGAATAGATCATATCTTAGCTTTCCTTTCGTCCCTTTTAAGAAATGTTTTGTATATGATTCCCTGAACTTTTCCTTATCCGTAATTTTTTCACCATCAAAACCTTCTATTCCAACATGAGTAAACAATAAAGTACTGTCAATGTTTTGATGTAAGTATGAGATTAATGCTTTGAAATCTTTTTTTTTGGAAGATGAAAGGTCGTTAGTATAATCTCCAAAAACACTAATAAATTCATATAAATTAGTTGGGTTTTCAATTAAACTAGAAAATTGCTCAAATACTTCTTTTGGGTAATCTTCTTTTTTTATTAAGCCTTTTAGGTTTATAGGAACAGTTTTAAACAATGGCTTAATTAATGATAAAAGGTCATCATTCATCAGCTCATCAAAATCAATAAGTTTATCAGAGTATTTTGGAAAAGGCTTGTAATAATCTATTGGTTTTGTATGATCAAAGAGTATTTGATTTTCATAATACCAGCAATTTCCATCAACAATAGTTCCCATAAACTCTAGATCGGAGAATTTTTCGTTGCTTTTATCTCTTATCAGGTCTTGTAGGTGTGCTTCAGAATAACAATAAATATTATGTTCTTTATCATCCATTATTGCATCCAACAATTCTTTTTGATTGGGATTTTTTAAATCTTGAAACACACAATTGTCTAAATAAATTCTCATTTTTTAATTGTTTATCCGATTTTAGTTTTTAGCATAAAACATAACATCCAACTATAGTTACTCTTACGTTTGTTTTTTCAATATGATTAAATATGCTTACTTTTTTGTTTTCTTCATATTAAGTTACAAATATATATAAAATATATATAACAAGCAAGTTGATTTAAAATTTTAGATTTGTGATTTTAGAGTTAATATTTCGATGTAAAATAAAGAAAAATTATCAGCTGTCTTTTCCCAAAATCCCTAATTCTAAAATTTATAATTTATAAATCCAGATTCACTCCAAAACTTCCCTTAAAATATGATGTGATTTTATTCCCTTAAAAACAGGAAGATGAAGACAATAATAATCAATTAGCTTTTGAAGAATTTCTTGTCTTTCTTTTTGATTGAGGCATACAGAAGTATGATCAGGTA
>Ga0307991_1000375_pt1 | contig 32507 bp, 30 predicted proteins | sample EllFjometagen131_FD_203146 | JGI IMG/M metagenome (GOLD analysis project Ga0307991, IMG submission 203146) | Marine microbial communities from Ellis Fjord, Antarctic Ocean - #131 | ecosystem: Environmental > Aquatic > Marine > Unclassified | place: Southern Ocean | collected 2014-10-08 | reverse complement strand
TTGTGTTGATTTCTTTAGTTGATGTCAGCATTTTAGTTGAATTTGCAGCTAACTTGTCAACACTCTCAACACCTGACTTTTTAGGTTCTCTTAATTTTTCAAACTTCGCTTTACGTTTTTCTGCGTCTTTAGATTTCATTTCTGTTTTCAAAACTTCACGTTCTGCTTTTAGTTCTGCTTTTGTTTTTTCTTGTGCGTATGAATTTTGGTGCATTGAAAAAACTAAGCCAAGACAAATGGCTGTACTGAAAATAATTTTTTTAAACATAATATTGAATTTAATTGTTTCATTTACTTACTCGTAAGGCTTTTCAGAAACGCCCCGTTTTTTATTTTGTGGTATCTGGTCTCCACAATTATTATCATTTCATTTACTTTACAGTTAAGAATTGTCAAAGAATTTAAGTAGAGGATTTATTGTATATCGACTCATTTATTTTTGTTTTTAACTTGCCCATAACTTATGAGTATGTGTAAGATTACATTTATTGTCTAAATGTTACAAAGTACATTAATTACGCCATAATAATTTGTAATATGTACTTTTTCTAATAATTATGTTTTCATTGATTATGTGTTTTATAGCAGTTTTTTAGATGCACTGAATATTTTAGTATTGTTTCTAGTCGTTTACCGAAAGATTTTTACTTTCATCTAGTTTTTTTCTGGATTTTGTAAATGTAGTGAAAAATATTACATATGTATTCATTTTCAATATATATTTATAAATCCCATTTTTGGTGGGGTGAGGTCACTTTAAATAATTCATATAATTGTAAAATTATTTAAATAAAGTATTAATAAAATATTGTAGAGTTTTTTATTCAATTGCACAGTAAATCTACGAGAAAACTCTGAGTTTGAATCATCATTTTTAAGGAAATCGATTTTTTAGTTAGTATCTTGTTTTCCTATTAAGTTATTTTATAGATCACTTTTAAAATTCTCCTATATTACTTAACAATGTTCTTTCTAATTTTCTCCCTGTCTTTTGCTTACTCTTTAAAATAAGTGTCTGAAATAATAGCACTTTCATTTTTTCTGTTTTTCAAATCCCTCTTTTTGGCTCTTAACTTTTCTAATAAACTATCTTTTATAGTTGCTAAGGCCTTCTCTTCTTCTTCTGGAATCTCTTTATATTCTGTAAGCTCAATGTCCTTTTCTGTATTTTTAATGCTCAAAGCCTTGATTTCGTCTAGGTTATATACTAATTGAGAAGGATATGTAATATCGGAGCTATTGAATACTGGAGTAGATCCTGTCATTCCATTAAACTTGGAATAATAACTAGTTGTGAGTCTCGTTAACAATTGTAACGGATTTATTCCTAATCTACCAGCAACCATACTAATGATCATAGTCTTAACTGGTAGTTCTCTTAACACTTCCTCTTGTTGAAGATTAATAGTGTGTTCTATTTTGATTTGCAAATTAGCATCTACTGTTACCCGATCACCTTCGACTTCTTTTCTTATGTGCTCTAATGTTTGAAGCAAAAGCTTATAATCATTTTGAGCTTTTCCCTTTTGGTAAATGTCCCTTCTATCATTGTATAAGTCAAGCAATTCCTCCAACCTGGACCTCTTATTGACTAACCTAATTCCTTCAAACCCTTCTTTATATTTTTCTTGGGCCACTCTGATCTCTTCAGCATGCTTTGAGGCAAATTTAATAATCGCCGCCTTGGTTACTTTAATTTCTAATTGATTTCTTACAATCTTAAATACCTCATCTACACTGTAAAGCTTAGAGAACAAGTCTATTACCTCTATCGCTCTTTCCTGGAGCTCCTCAATATAAGTTTGTTTAGAAGGTTTATTACTTTTTTTAAAGGCTCTATAGCTAAATCCCAAAGTTCTTCCTTTTGCTCTGGACAAAGCATGCCAGGCATTTAATATTTCTTTTTGTTCGTCTTCAGGCAGATCTATAATATCTCTTTGTAGTTTGCTCTTTTTTACTACATTTATATTAACCTGGAATCCTCCTGAAGTTTCTTTAAGGCTTTGATTTTTAAGTCTTTCATATAGAACCTTAGCCTCAAGCCATTTTTCATAAGCTTCTTTACCTTTAATGTCTATTGGGTAGATTAAGTTTCCCTTTTTATCTAGGTTTGACTTTCCGTACCTCTCTATATTTTCCTGTTTTTTTGCCATTTTAATTATTAATATGTTTTCTGCTTGTCAAAAAACCAGTATTTTTTGCTTTCTTTATTACAGATTTAATATTCATTTAATTATTCATTAGCTATAGAGCTATTTTTCATTTAATTACAAACAGGTTGTGGTATTAATAAAAATTTCAACTTCATTTTTCTTCTGCCTTTAGCTTGAATGTTGAGTTTTTTTAGCAAAATTAATCTTGGTGCTTTCACTTATTCTAACATAATTTTTAATGATTCATGGGATTGTCATTAACTTATGTGTTCTGATGCTATCTGCCTTAACCAATTAAGATGATATGGCTCACAATAATATGCAGAAATTGAATCATCCTCACGATTATTATTCCGTTGATGAGCTTCTTCAATACTACAAGTTAAGTTGACTATTGAACTTTTATAATTTAGCTTTTTTACTAGTTCAATTAATTCTTTCAGTAATTCTGGCTTGTTTCCAATTATTTCAATCACTATATCGTCTCTCTTGTTGATAGCAATTCTAGTTTTATCCAACCCTATTGCATTCATTTTATTTTCTAAGTGAGATGGGAAATCATAATATTTTCCTTCACTTAATTCCAAAAATATTGCTCCTGCATTAATGTTTGTGTAATTTTTAGAATACTCTTTTTTGATATAGGTGGATTTCCCTGAGCACACTCCTCCCATTACTATTACAACTTTGGGGTCTTGTTTTTTAATTTTAGTTTTTTTCATCTTTTTTTAGTTTTAATTAATACTTGTTGAAATATTTATCTGTTGGCAATCAAAAACTTTGTTTATCGTGCCTTTGGTCACACCTGGGGAGTCTTTGACAATTTAGAATACGTTTTGCTAGAAAAAGTAATGGATTCGATATGGGCGACCTGTGGAGTTCTTGTGCATGAACAACATTTGGTGTTTACTCTTTCTATTGACTGATCTAAATTTTAAAGATCCTGAACCTGAGGTCAACCAGTTCAACTCGAAGATAGCAATAATATTGATATGAATACAATATTGGTTGTTATTTTTTACTCCCACACAACATTCTTGAAATCTCCTTTTGTATGAAGCTATTCAATCCAAAGAATTAATTTGACCAACTCAATCATCTCGTTTCCTATTGCTCTAACAACCTTTTTTTTTGTCGTAGTTTTTCCAATATTGATGGTTTTTTTTCAGGTTTGCCAGACACAATTTTAAAATTTTCCATCATTGACCTATTCAAATCAGTCAGTAATTCAATGTGTTTTTTCAGCTCTTCTATCATTTTGTCGTTTTTTACTTTAGACACATCGACTAATATGGTTCCCGTTGGTAACCGATAGGCACTTGGAAGATGCCCATTCTTAAAAAGCCTGTAGGCGGTCTGGTATGAAATTCCTTTTTCTTTGGCCCAGTTTGATAGTTTCATTTGATAATGTTTGAATAAGTATAATAAAATTCTGTGACATAGGAGGTTATGGGTGAGTATTTTTTTTGCTTGATGGTAATAGCGAAGTGTATTATATGGTTTGACCTAATTTGAATAGATGAACTTCATTGAAGCTTATAAAAACATGTGCAAATTTAAAGACCAACAAATAAGGCTCAAATTATAAATAGTAGATACACAATAGGTTACAAAACGAAAGTTCATTTTTTTCACCTTACAAAGTATTAATTAACAAGTATTTACAAGGTAAATTAGAATACATATATTGTATCATTAATGTTAGTAAATATGCTATATAATAGTTTGTTATATAATACTTTGTAAGGTGGGTTGAAGTTTTTGAACTTAAAGATGAGGAAGTTTTGCACCATTTTCAACAAAGATTTCCTGCAATACACTCATTGCTATTTCCACCTGCTTGAATCTTAAAAATTGTTTTTGCTATCAATTTGAATAGATTCGTTTCATCGGCAAGCCCATTTTGTACATAAACAAGCCCGCTTTTAAAGCTACTTGCATATTCGTTTCCATAACTATAAGAAGGTTTTGCCCTTTCAATTTTTCTAAAAATGTTATCCTGGATTTTATTGGGGACCTTCATTATATTAAGACTTAAATTACAAGGTGTTCAATAGGATTAGCCTCATAATCAGTGACAGCACTTTCCCAAGCCTTCCACAGGTATTCTTTCTCTTCCTTTGTTGGAGGTGTTAGCCAAGTAACTGTTAAGCTTCCTTTGTTATCGTAAATGCTACAATTTTTGTATAGAAGTCCTCATTTTCATCTCTGTCTGCAAGTGCTTGAGCATAGCCAAGAACCATGTAGATTCTGTTTATTCTCCAATATTAGTCATCGTCAGACCTTGAACCGAATATTTCTATTTTATCGGGATACATAATATAGTTATATAACCATATAAAAGTTTAATCATTTTCTTAATACCCCAAAACAAACAATTATGCTTGCCTATTAAGAGGTGGAAGTTCGCCAAACTTATTAAGATATTTAATCAAAAGATCTTCCTCAATATCTCTTGATTTGTTCTCCAAGTTCCTAACTAACATTATGCCTAAACTCAATCCCTCAATCTCATATTTATTGCTAATTCTTTGATACTTTCCTCCTGCTTCATGTTGTTTAGACGTCCCACTATTTACAGAATTGATTAACTCACCTATTCTTTCATGATTTTTTGTTAGCAATCCCTTCCCTATGTACAGTAAACCTTTAGAATCACTTTTTAAAACTCTCGGTACAGATTTATTTGTCATAAGAATATAAACGCATTCATTAATATTCTGATTATCCAAATACTCTTTACGCCATTCTTTGAGTTCATTATAAAAAGCAACATGTTCAACTGAAAAGATTTTATCAAATTCTAGTAACATAATATTATATTTTAAGGTTATTTAGAACTATCGAAATTACAAAAAATAAAAACAAAAGCATGATTTATCATAGAGAGAGGTGTTTAGCATTCAATAATACGTGTTAATTACAAATCCAACGGCATGAGCCCATGCCCTAACCACATCATAATCTGCACGGTTTGGAAATCTATTTCTTTTTCCGGCGATTTGGGTTATTTTATTTTTCCGAATCTCAATTGTTAAATAAGGTTGATAAACAGAGTTGACTTCTTTTTTGATACTCCATATGGAAGTATGACCATGAGCACAACTTTCAACATAGGAAAATGCACAATGTCTCATTTCTTCCGATTCTTTATAAAGGTTCTGTGCTGTTGTAATTTGTTTAATAACATATTTTGTTTTTTTATGTATAATTTGCAAATCTTGTTCTTTTATCCCTTTCCATCTCAAACTGAGGGTTTCTTTGTTTCGTAAATATTCAGTAAACTCGTGCCACCTATAAATAGACCTAGATATTGAATTTATTGTTCTATGATTTAAATTGTAATTGGGATTCTCAGTATATTTTTTATATTCAAAATAGTCAATATACTCTTGTAAAGACAGAGTAGATTTTCTCCAATTAATTTGGCACATAAGGTTAAACACGCTTCTCCAATAACCTATGTCTGAATGAAATTTGGCAACCTGAAATTCAAATACTTTACTAAAAGAAAGGAAAGGGAATAATAGTTTTGGATATGATGTATTTGAAAGAAGAAGTTTAGCACATATAATTGATCGTTCGAGGATACTATCTTCAAATTTTAAGTTTACTGGTATAATATTTATCAGAAGAAATGATTCCTTCCTTGAAAGATAAAATGGGAGCTTATCGTAATGACGTATATTGTTTCCTTGCAAAATCATCATTAAGGCTTCAATTTCTATTAACCCAAGGTTATTAAGGTTTTTAGATAAAAAATATGGATCCTCATACTTCACAAATAGGAATTCAAACAGTTTATGTAATTGAGTTTGACTGATGCCATTTTGCAGTATTTTAATTCCCTTTTTTGTAGAGCGAACTAACATTCCAGGATACTTACCATAAATTAAAGAGATATTTAGGAGGAGTTTTGCTGTTTCCTGGCTACTTATCGAAATAAAGAAAGCGGAATTAATAATTATCTTATAAAAGTATAAGCTTAATTCAAATTCATACTTTGTTTGTGTTCTGAAAACCTCATTATATTTAGATGCATCAATTAATGCAAAAATGGTGTGATTAAACAACCCAGATACATTAAAGCAATTGTCGTTAAAAAAAGCTACCCAATTATTTAAGCGTATTAATACAGGAAGTTCTACAAAATCAATATCTTTTACTTGATATTGAAGTTTATATTTATCGTCAATAAGCTCAAGAGTATGGAGTAATTGATCATCTTTTATATCAGAATGTAGTTTTATCATTGAAAGGTTGCCTCAAATGTCCTTCTATACAATTTGTTGAATGAGAATATCAATTTATATCTTACAAAGATGATATGTTGCTACGCCAATATGTGACATAGCTAATACATATTTTAAGAATATATACAATAAATGGGTTGGCGTTATATGTAATTATTATTCAGGGTCAATCTCAGTAGCCTTTGAATAGACACCATAAGCTCCCTTATAATCATCAGTCTTCAATTGACGTGGACTTGTATTTCATATGGTACTGCTAAACATTAACAAAAAATGCAAGATAACAGTTATACCTTGTAAAGATAATATTACTTTATAATAGTATAACAATCTGACTCTGTTGTAAGTTATAACTACTGCAAGTGTTAGATTCATTAACAATCACTTAATATTATACCATAACCCCAAATTACTGATATAAATTGTTTCTTTTTCCCTCTCTTCTTGTTAGAAAATATTTTCTGCCTCAATAAAAAAATAATTCAATTTATTTATCAGTAACATGGAATCATAGTTGGTATGATTCTAATTTAAGCATTCAAACTAAATTTTTCGATTATAAACTTCCAAAATATTTTTCTAACCTGTGGTTATCACCTTTTGAGATTATTGGGGTAATATTATTTTTACGACAGAACTCAAGTGTAATTACATTATTTAATACTTCATCTTCTTCAGGAATAATTACTGTGCAATTGGAGCAAATACTTATGGCATAAGCCTCTTCTAAGAATCTTTCGGAAAACAAGTTTACTTTAGGTTGATTGAAGGGGTCTATTACCGGACTGTAAAGTACCAACTTATCCACTTTGAGTTTACAAGCCACCTGGGCTCCCGTTGAGGAGGCATGGACTTCATTTATTCTATGCTCTCCCAGCAGCTTTTCTGCCTGTTCAATCCACTGAAACAAGCCGATGTCGTAATCAGGCAAAAGACGAAAAACTTTTGTCCCTTTGTTTTCAAGTGTGTCTGCTTTCATTCCTTTTGAATTGTAGCCTCCAATAAATAGTATTTTCTTCATTGTAGTTTTTCTTTCTCTCAAAATTAATCAAATTACAGCCTTAAACAGCAATTCTCTCCTTTTTATTCAATGAGAATTCTAGAGCATTTTGCCCTGTTGTTTCAGCATGGTAAGGGATTTCTTTTATGGAATCTTTTAGGCACTTGCGATAGAACAGTCGGTCACCGTTTTCAACCAACTGGTCTTCAGAAAAATTGTGAGCGTATGCAAGAACCATTTGTTTGATTTGTTTTTTGTGGATTACACGATGGTCACTCAGGTAATTACTCATGTTAAGTAATAATATTTTATTTTCCTTCAATGTTTTTTCGGCTAAATCCCGACCTAATTTCAACCACCTTAACGCCTTCTCGTTTATTTCGTTGTCCACGTCGAAAATAGCATGATTATTATTCTTATGTTCTACTTTAAAACTGGCAAGCCTGTCTCCCATTCCGCTTGATTTTAAAACAGTAGTAACAATTTCTGTGGCATTGGATATGTCTTGCTCTGAACCCATGGTTACCCTGTCTTTGCCAAAAACAATCTCCTCTGCAATATAACCACCAAAATAAGCAGCAATACGGGCTTGCACTTCATTTTTTGAGATGTAATTCCATTTTATTTTTGAGAAAACGAAACCACTTACTCCTTCGCCCACTGCAGATGAGATAATTGTCTCGGGGATAGTATTTAATAATAAAGCGGTAAGAACGGCATGACCACTTTCGTGCACAGCAGTAATAGCCTGCATATCATCTTTTTTTGACTCTCGCAGTTTCTCGAGGTTTAGCAGTTGCTTTTCATTGAAAGAATGCTCAAGATGTTTGCCTGAATAATATTTAATATGGACAAAACCTTGTTTGTAACTGAATATTATTTTATCAGGTGAAAGGTTGTTTAAAAGTATTTCGCTGGCTAATTTACTCAGGCGCGTGCTTATTATTTGTTGTATTGTTGTAAATATCGGTCTTGCACCCTGAGTCGGAAAAACCCCTTCGGAATAGATTAGTTGTTTAATGGAAGCATCAAATATTACGTTCAAATCAAAATTGTCCTTGATCCTGCTTGTGATTTGTTCTAACTGTTTTTCAATAAGACTGTTGAATGCTGCTTTATTGAATGCAGGATAAATAATATGTGTATTGCCAAGGCGTGCGATCTGTTCATGGCGAAAGCGTTTTTTTAATGCATCCTTGATCTGGGTTATATTTATTTTTTTAGTTTGCTCATGAAATTCATCAGCACTAATATCGGGAGTATAATTGGCGCCCATCGAATAAGCTTCGTCAAGGTTGCCAATTACAAAAATTAGGGATTTGGAAGCATCTGTAATTTTGGGCCGCATATAATCGGTCAGCAACTCTTTAATAAACTCAATGGTCTCAGGACCATTCATCACTTTTAGTTTGTCTTGTAATTTTGATAAAAAACTGAATTTGTGTTTGCTAGTCTCATAAAGGATTTCTATATCTTTATTAGAAACAAAATCTACTGATTTAATTGAAGTAACTTCGCCTGTTTCATCATCGATAAAATCACAATAGTAAATTTTATTGTGATTAATGTCTTCCTGGCCACACTTCCTGATGAACATTTTTGCCTTCTTTACGACCATGCCGTCACGGACAGTGATGCCAATTTTTAATACTTTCCGGTAAAAGTTAATAAGACTGGTTAATTCATCAACATAAAAATCATCAGGAGTAACTTCAACTTTACCAGTGTCAAGCAGGTTCCAGATCATACCAGTGTTTGAATCTCTCAGTTCGGTAGAAAACTCATTGAGAGTGCGTGCATGCTGAAACTCATCAAGAGAAATGACAAACGGAGAATTGATGTTGCTTTCGTTAAGGCTGTCAATAAGTTCGATAACGGCATCACGACTTTTTTTCTCTCTCGACATGTCAAATTTATAATGCTTATTACCGAAGTTAAGAAGTTCTATCATCTGGTTGACCAAGGAAGTTTTGCCAGTGCCAGTCAAGCCCCAGAGATTAACCACCAAGGGCTTCTCCTGAATATAAGGAAAGATATACCATGAACTCACTATGTTTATGAGTTCATCAATTATGTCGTCCAATCCAAAAAACTCTGATTTGAGTTGTTGGCGTGTTGTCTCAAGTATTTGTTTTTTTGCTAAAATCTCCGTTTTACTTTTACCAAGTTTTGTACCCATATTTCTTTTTTGAATGATTAATATTTAAAGGTAATTATTGAATGCGACAACACATGACGCATTTATAGTGTTTTTATTGAAGACATGAGATTAATCAACCCCTATTCCGGTTAAAATAAAGTTTGTAGTTAGTTAAATCGAGGGCGCATAGTTGCCCAAAACCTGATTTGTTAACAAAACAACCGTTATCAATACTCATTACCCGAAACTCATCAATATTTTCAAGTGATTTTTCAATTGCAAACCGGCTATTAATAACATGACCATGAATTATTTTACGCAAACCCAACCAATCCCTATTAATTTCAACGTACCAATTAAAGATCCACAACTTGGAATGCTCATCCTGAAATGGATTTTCATTTAGCATGTTTAAACCTGCATGAACAAATATGGAGTTTTTGGTTTCATGATGAACATCGAGCGATTCAATGAATCTAATGTATTCAACTGGTATATCTTTGGCTTGTGCAACACCAAAACTTTTCAAGGTAGTATCTCCTCCATTAAATTTCCATATAACCGTCTGCGAAGGGTTGTAATGAGCCTTTAGCATCATCTCTTCATGGTTGCCCATTATGCAGTTTATTCTGTAGCCGTCCTGTTGCAGTTTAATGATGGTATCCAATGCAGTTTTGCTGTCTGGGCCACGGTCAATACAATCCCCAAGTATGAATAGTTGATCGTCTTTTGTAAAACCAATCCGGTCGAGTAACGACCGGAAGGTTTTACTGAATCCATGAATATCTGAAATAGCTATCGTTCTCATTTTATAAAATTAATAAACACTTACGCCAGAACTTGACGCATTGTTTTGATTCTAATTATTTGCCGTCAATATAAATCCTAAAACTTCCATTATCAAGTTTATAGAGTATTCCTTCAAAGTGTTTTTTTGATTCGTTATCATATATTGAATAAAACTGCTCTGCTTCATTTGGTTTTGTAAGGTATTTTATGGTACCGTATCCTACTTTTTTATATTGTTTAGTACTACCAGAATTATCAACAGTAAATAGCACAGACATCAGAGGGAAATCTGATCTATATTCGGCTTCATAAACTACTTTACCAGATGAATTAATAATTACAGGCATCCTTTTAATACAATTATCATTGCACACCCATTTCTCAAGTTCAGGCCAAATTCCTGTTAAAGTAAATTCAGCCTTTCCGGAAATATCAAAACATTGTTTCAATATTGTATTGCAATCCAATATATCCTTAGGTAAATATTTAGACTTGTTATCAAATATTGTAGTTTCATGAATAGGCCTAATTAAGAAAGACCATATACCCAGATCAAGCAATAAATAATAATAGTACATACGAACATCTGCAATGTCATTAATTTTGCCAGTCCAGTATTCAATTCTGTCGGGAGCTCTAAAATCCATAGTTATTATGCTGCAGATGGTAGTTTGTGAATTGCTGGTACCGGCTTGATTATTCTGAGGTGTGAGTTCTGAGTTCTCAGGAGCACATAGTGGGTGTCAGGATGTGGTAACAGATCTTTAAGCTGTTTCTTGTGTTTTAACAATTCAGCCTCAACTTTGTTAACTTCTGCCGTTATTTTAGACCAGTCTTTTTTTAGCATTATTTTGATTTCGCCTTTGTTTTTGCTAGCAAGGTCAGCCATTGTAAAACTTGTACTATGCAAAATGTGGTTTATCCAATCATGACTTTTTTTTGGCTTTTTTAAACATTTTATGTTGGATAAAGCACTGTATAATAGTTCACGGGTTTTGTTGTTGCCAGGAAGTGTTTTTGCTATTAAATAAAACTTTTTGTCATAAAATATTGAAAAAGTAAAGCTTTCGTGGTTTAGCCAACTTTTAGCCCCATTATTTGGTATATACTTTTTTAACAATGGAGTGGTAAAAAGAACTGACCCTTTATTGTTAGGCCCTATAGCCCAGCCGGATTCAGTAATAATTTCTTGAAGAATTGGTTTAAATTCTTCCACAATTTCCGCATTCGTAATTCTTTTGTTTTTTGACATAAGCATTTTGTTTTTTGATGAGTTTATTTATTAGATTATCAAATGTACAAAATGAATGCGCCAAAACATGACGTATTATTATTTTTGGGATTTAGAGTTCTGGGATGATAATTTCTTTTGATTTCCTCCACGACATCAGCCATACTTCTTCAAGGCCTCTTTAAGCAAATCTTTCACGCTATCTGCAAGATGTTTTGGTTTGAGTACCTGAACAAAGGAGTGATTCATCAATATCAGTTGCTTTAGTTCATAATTGATACTCACATGCAGATGTGCTATCCATTCGCCCTTTTCATTCTTCTCAATCTTTGCACTTTTGTGCCAGGGATAGGTACGGAAGTAATTTATCTGATCGTTTTCAAATTTTAGCACGACCTCTTCAGTAGGATTGTTGTAAACAACGCCAATGACATCTTTAAAACTATCCTTTACTTGTGCAGTTTTTGTATTGTCAAATGTTTCTTCAGTGATTTCTATCTTGTCAATTCTGTCAAGTCCGAAGGTGCGCATTTCTTCATTTTTGTAATCATGACCCACTAGATACCAACGGTTGCTGTACTGTTTCAGTAAACAGGGATTTACTTTCCGTTCATTTTGTTCGCCTTCGAACTTTTTATGCATGATTTTAATTACACGGCTTTGCATGATTGCATTAAGAATGGTCTTGATGTGCCGGTAGCCGGTAAATTGTTTCCCATCGAAGTGGATGTATTGTAGCGATTCTTTGGATTTATCAAATATATCCTTAAAATAGCCGGCATTTTCAAGTATCCTGAAAGATTCGTAAATCTCAATGAAATTATTGTTTGTATTCATTTCATTCAACTTGATTTCGTAGCCACCCCGTTTCTCTTTTTGGTCGATGTAAATATGGAAATCAGTTTTCAGTTCGGAAATGTAACGCTGAATCAAGCGCTTCTTGGGGGCATTTTCATCTAATTTAGCAAGATGTTCAACCATATCAGCAACTTTCGGGTAAAATCCCTTCTCATTGCTTTCTCGTAAAAAATCAATGATCTTGAGGTAAGTTCTAATTTTCCTGGTGTCTTTGCTCAATGGAGAAATATTGATTTTAAAATATTTTAACAACTCCTTCTCCACTTTTTTAACTTTTTCAATAATTATGTCCCAGTCTTTTTTGAGTATTTCTTTGATTTCATCCTTTTCTTTTCCAATAAAATCTACTGCAGTTAAATTCGTTTTATGCCAAACGTGAATAGTCAAATCATCCTCAACACCTGTTTTATATAAACTATCAAGTCCGGATAAAGCACTTAATATTTTAGCCCGAGTTTTTTTATCGCCCGGAATCACTTTTGTTACTAAACAAAGCGTCTCTAAGTTTACCATTTCAAAAACAAAAATTGCATTGCCCAACCTTTGAAATTTTCCATTTTTTGGTATAGCCTTTTTTAGTAAAGGAGTAATAAACGGAAATGATATTTTATTATTTGAAACCAAAATCCAAGAGACGGTAAGCATTTGCTGAAGGGCAGGTTGAATTATTTCTATCATATTCCGTTTGTCCTCTTTCTGCTTACTGACCCTGTTAGAGCCTCTTTTTAGCACTTTATTTGGTTCTTCTCTTTCCATTCTATTGTATTATTGTGCAAAGGAAATAAACAAATATGCCAGAACCTGACGTATTGTTTCAAACTATGGCTTTTGGTTATTACGTAACAGTCTCATATCCGTTAATAGTCTCAGTTATATTTATCCAATGCCTTTGTCAGCAATGTTTTCATACTTTCGGCAAGGTGAGTTGGCCTTAGCACTTGAACATAACTGTGATTTATCAATATCAGTTGTTTTAGTTCGTAATTGATTCTAATAAACAGATTGACTATCCATTCGCCATTTGCATTCTGCTCGATTTTTGCACTTTCGTGCCAGGGATAGGTGCGGAAGTAATCTATATACCTCTTGTCAATTTTTAAAACAACTTCCTCGAGTTTATTCTTATCGGGATTAGTAATGCCAATGATTTTTTTAAAACCATCTTTAGCCACTATAGCCTCAGCATTTTCAAACTTTTCATCAGTTATTTCTATTTTTTCTATCCTGTCGAGGCCAAAATTGCGATCTTGTCCAGAATCAGCATCCTCGCCCACAAGGTACCAGCGGTTGTTGTATTCCTTTAGTAAATAAGGTTTGACTTTTCGTTCTTTTTCCTCGCCATCGAATTTTTTATAGAAGAACTTAATCACACGACTTTCTGAGATAGCCCTAATTATGGTTTCAATATGGTGGTAGCCGGCAAATTGTTTCCCATCAAAGGAGATGTATTGCATCGACTCTTTGGGCTTTGCTATCGCTTCTTTGAAATAACCGGCCTCATCGGATAGCCTGAGAGTTTCATAAACCGTATTGAAATCAGGAATGTCTTCTATTATAATTTCGTAGCCAACCTTTGGCTCCTCTTTTTGTTTGATTGTAATTGCAAATTCAATGTTCAGGTCTTTTAGATAACGCTGTACGGAGCGCACGGAAGTTATAATATCCGATTTTTCAAGTTGAGCTACAATATCTTTAACTTTTGGATAAAACTCCTTGCTATTGCTATCCCTTATAAAATCAATAATCTTGAGATAGATTCTAATTTTGCAGGAGTCTTTGTTCATGAGTACTTTTAAGCCAGTTTAATTATTTTTTGAATATCGCTAATATTAGTCTCAATATGTTCCACGTCCTCCAATATAATATCGGTAATTTCATCTATTGTTCTATTCGTTCCCAATTTAACACTTTTATAAAAGAAAACTTCTCTTTTAAACCCATCTTTAAATCTATTAAATTTTTTAGGAGGCTTGGGATATATGTTTTTTTCATTAGGGAAAGAACGATTAAAATCAAACCACAATCCATTGTTTTCCAGATTTTCCTTAACCTTCTTTGCAATCTCACCATTATTATCCTCTGCTACCATCCTATAACTATCTCCTTGAATCTGCACACCTAATGTAAAATCTTTGGAAATTAGATACTTCATATCCATCAAGCCTGAACCATTAGTCATTCCACTACCCATTACAATTACTGGAGAGTCGTTTTTCCAGTTTAACTTTTGGCCAAAATCAATTATATTTTTTTCCAAATCTTTAAGTCGTTCATATACATTATATGCAAATAATTCATATTTTTTTTTAAGATAGAAATCATGAAGCCTAATATCTTTGAGGGATTTATATATTTGATTCGATTCAAGAGAATGAAAATCAAAAACTTCCTTTTCTTTGAATTCACTGTATTGATTAATCTTAATTAAAGCATCAATAAATAGTTGATAATCTTCAATGATTAGTTTATGATAATTATTTTCAGTCTTTCCAATAATTTCTTTAAAAAGATCCTTTAAATTCGAATAACTAAGATAATGCCAACTAGCATTACCAATTTTAATCGTTTTATTTGATTGGAAAAATGTTGGCTCCGAAAGAGAAAGCAATATATAATTTCTACCATCTGTATGTTTCTTGGAATAATCTTCTAACTGCTTAATTGAAGGAATGCTTTTTACTTTGTTTTCTATCAATAATTCCTGATTGTTTGAATACTTGAAAGATATATCAATATTGTTTTTTTCCCTAAATATTTCAATAATACATGTTTTACTGGGCTTTTCATTCAAATACTTAGCAAAGAATTCTCCAAATTCATTTGGGTAATTTACGCCAACCCAGTATAAAAAATTACTATGGAATAACTCCTTTGAGCTTAATGATAGGTTAAAAAGGGGAGAACTCTTTAATGTTTCAATTGTATTAATCACATTTTCGTTTTTCAGCTATATAAATATTTATTGAAATAATCTTTGCAAGTTAATATTAATCTCAGCACATCCTACTCATATAAATGCTTATCCAATAATTACAGCATATTTGCTGTATCTGATTCATTACTACCAGTACCTTTAATTGAACAAAATATATCAGTTTTTATCTATATTTCATACTCCAAAAACTCCCATATCATAACCATAGCAAGTGTATCAAGCTCACAATATTTTAATAGTGCATTTTGAAGTTCTTTGCTTTCATAATCTGACATTTCGGTAAACTGCATCCGGGCATAAGCGGTCATGGCTGCACCACCATCTGCAAGATTTTTGTCAGTAATTAATAAATCTAGCTTATCCACATCATCTACATCATCAAACAGTGATGGCAATTGCTTGTAAGGACTAATTACCTTTCCGGCTTCATCAAGTTTTATCCATGTTTGATTTGCAAAGTTCAGACTTTTCATGCCATCTTTTGAGCCGTAAATGGGTTTTGAGTATTTGTTTTTTAGATAATTGCTAGTATTCAAAACAGCCGGCAACACTGCTTTTAGTGAAATGGAACTGCCCATGGCAGGGTCGTAATAATAATTCTTAACTACTTTGTATAAATCTACCATATCGCGGTCGCCACACCATTTTTCTGTTGAATCCTTTTTTGAATGAGTAATGGTTTTAATCCACTCCATTAGACTTGCCTTGTCTTCAACATCATCTTTATTAGTCGCTTTCAATTGACGGTAAATCATGTTCATATAAGTATTCTCGTGGTTGTGATAACGGAAAATTGTGCCGTCGTCATTTTCCAGTTCTTTTTTTAGTTTTCTGGCAAATTCAAAGTTTGGGAAACTTCCTTTTTCTGTATTGAGGTACTCACCTTTGTGTTCTATGGTTCTGTTTTCGTATACAATATGATGTGAATACTGAAAAGCAATGCCTTCGTAAGGGCGCATGCCTATGTGAAAAGGAATAGCAACTGCGCTGGTTTCAAAATCTATAAAATGTAGAGGATACTTCCATGTTTTCATTTCGGCTTTTAAGTTTTCAATATCAATTTCTGGTTCAGAATCATCGGAAATTGCTTTTTCAATTTGTAACCATTGCCTCTCGGTACGAGACATACCTTTATCCGAGTCCAATTTATAGCCAATATCATCTTTTGATAGTTTCTCCATGAAATATTTGGACTGCTCTATCATCTTATCTTTTCTCCGGAAATCCCAAACATCCAACATTCTGGGTTTGTCAAAGTCACTGTCTGAAAAGCCTGTCTGCGTTTTCCAACATTCTTTAAAACCGTTTTTCAATCCGGACTGCTCTTCTTCTGGACTGCATTTAAATTCACAACCTTTACATTTTCCACCAATCAGACTACTGATTTTTATATCCTTCTTATAATAATCTTCGAGGTAGTAAACCCAATCTTCAAACGAGAGGGTTTCACTTTCCGTGAAGTCACTGCCATTGTATATATTCTCGAGAATATCATCCACCCTAACAGTTATTAGTATCTCCTTACCTAGGTCTTCCTTTTTTAAGCCAGCTTTGGCAACACAATTTGTACGACCGTCATTATTCACCAATAAAAAGTTTTGGTTTAATCCTTCAACACTTGCGTTGCTATTTTTATCTGCCAAACACAAATACGATTTAACATTAAACTGAGGAAACGCCTTAGTTAACACCAATTTCTGAAAAGCGACATCATAAACATATTCTTTCCATCCACTATCCAATTTGCCCTTCTTATTTAAAAAACCAAACGAATCGGTTTCATCAAACGATTTGGCCTTAACTTCAATCAAATCAATATTATTGCCGTCTTTCACCAATACATCAACCCTGATGAATAAATTATTATATCTTATTGTGGCCTCATAAATAATTACTTTTTTTTGCTCAAGCAACTTATTTGATTCCTCTAGCATATTATCGTAACTACTATAAGGTATTTCAGTCCCTCCGGGATAATAATATTTGGCTAGTTCACCTACCTGAAATCCACCTTCTGCCAAAGCTGCAAGAAATGAATCATCCAATTTTGTATCAGGATATTCCTTTTTGTTGGTATAAAAAAGTTTAGTTTCACAATCAAGTGCTAGTTTGAATCGTGATTTTGTTAAATAACGTGGATTTGACATATCTATAAGTTTAATATGGTTACGATTTGATTAATGACACTGATGAAATACAAATATATATTATCTTATCCCTAAACCAGAATAATTTATCAGTTTGGTGTAATTTGCCCCCGTTTTATATATAATCCATGGGAGCATGTGACCTTCAGGGATACGCTCAACTTCTATTTGAAAATAGCCAACGTAACAAAGTATGGTTGCGGGGATTTTGTAGTACGTATCACATTCATCTAAAATAGGTTTATATTTAAGATAGTTAAGAGAGTCGTATCTAATATACTTATAATCTGGGTTATCTGTGTTTTCAGAGTTTTCAATGGCTGATCTATTCAACAATATGGCGTCAAATATTTCAACGGGAAACCTTGGTATTCTTCGTTTAGCTTTTCTCCATTTTTTATGAAATGATTTTATATTTCTTTCAATATCATGGGTATATTCAAAATAGAGAAATCCAAACTCCATAAATTCATCCCCTTCACCATAAGGGGAGTAAGGAGTAATACTGACTAGAATATGTCTGGTTTTTATTTTTGAAGACTTTATTTTCATGATATTGTTGTTAAAAAACCAAAGATAGAAACAGAACACGCCAAAAGATGACGCATAGTACCCGTTCTAAATATTTTTATTGCACTACACGTTGGTTCATCATTATTTACTAAAGCTATTGAAGACCTTGATAAGACTTTGGCTGATGAATTATATGAACTGTGTCTAAGTTTTCAGATTGAATTTATTTGCAGTCTGGTAATTAATGAGGTAACGATATAAAATAACAAGCTGTACATCAATATTAATCGCTTTTGTATATTCTACAATAGCACCTGTAATATCATCCTGATGAAGTTTCTTATCACCAGCTATTATATATTCTTCAATTGACTTTGACTTGTATTTCATTAAGTGAGGGTAAACATGAACAAGATTAAAAAAGAATGCAAAATGTCAGTATGCACTTTGTAAAATTAGTAATATTATCAAAATAGTATAACAATCTAACTCTTGCACAAATTATAACATGTGCAGGAGTTAGATTCATTTACATCACTAAAGTTGTTATTCTGAAAGCAATTTTCCAGTAAGTATTTGCTCGTCAATTTTAATAAGTTTCTGCCAAAGACTGGAATTTTGAAGTGTCTCGAAACAAGATGTAGGTATATACCTCTTAAATTTATTAAACAGATCAAGCGTCCAACTAATCTCATTGTTATCTATCAACTCTTTCCAATCCCAATTATCAGCATATTGTTCAAGGATCTCTACCGGAATCCGTCTGGAATTTTTTGATAACTCATGCCAATTCCAATAAGTATCAAATTTTTTCAGAATTGTCCATTCCATATCTATTACACCTCTTGATCTATACATGCTCCCTCCCCCTAAAATAGTAGCAGATAAAACATCCCAATCAATCTTATATTTAAACTTTTCAATTAACGCAGTGTCCCATATAATAGATTCATTTCCACTAAGTTCTTCCCAGTTAAGTTTATCTACATTTTTTTCAATCAAGTTTATATCCCAAGGCAGATCTTCATTTCCTGAAATATTTTTCCATGCCTCCTTTTCTCTGATGTTAAGAAAAAATTCCTCTTCAAAACTTTGCAATTCTTTTTTCATACTTCCTCCTATTTATTAATTGTTAATACTAAAAACAAAAGTATTTTAGAGGTGCGTCAAGGCATGACACTCATGAAAGGTATGTTAATAATTAATTTCCTGTTATTGTTAATATTGAGACAATGCACTATTATAATGAGCCTTAATTTCATCAATTAATGCCTTAGGTTTCAATACCTTTATTCGATTGCCATGAGATAATATTTCCATAATAAAGTCTTCTGTAAGCACAATATTTAGACTAAAAACAGTTTCATTTTCATTATCTGAAACTACTCGTTGCGATTCATGCAGAGGTAGAGATTTTAGATATTTGGCCTGGTGTGGTTTTAATGAGAGTTCAACATATACTGGCTTTTTGCCATTTGGACTTACAATACCAAAACAATGTTTGTAATGTTCATTAACATCAAAGTTTTTGTTTCGCTGAAATTTAGTTCTTGATATACGAAGTTCATTTATTCTGTCAAATGCAAAACTCTTGATATGATTATCTTTCAAGTCCTCTGCCATTAAATACCATCTATTGCCAAACTCTTTTATGGCATATGGATTAACATTTCGTTTTGATGGGCTTGTATCAGAAAACTTTTTGTGTGAAAAGGAAACTTGAAAATTGTTTTCGATAGCACCCAATAACAAATTGAGGTTCTCAGTACCCTTAGGCTTACGTTTTTCAAAATTAATATTTTGCGATAGTCTGCCTGAAATATTCAGAGCATTAAAAGTATTAAATGCTTCCAGAATTCTCTGACTTAGTTCCGAATCATCACTTTTAGGAAAATTATATAGTCCAGTCGAATAATCATACTGAATATCAAAATGATAAATTGCTCGTATATCCCTTAGGTCGCGCTGGAATGTTCGTTTAGATATTCTATAGTCGTACCCTTGGATTTCAGATTCAAGCTCAAGCTCATTCATTATTTCTTTATAAGTAGCACCATACTTCCCAATTTTTTTAATTATAATACTGTATCTGGCAATAGATTCTCTTTTTGACATGGTATATCTTTTTAGCACAAAGATATATTATTGGGCGTCATAATGTGACGTAGTTAAATAAAATGATATATTAAGATTGAAATGTACAGTATGTCGGTGTGGGTATATTGCATGCCTCTTTAATATTTATATTGCAATATAAGTAGTATTGTGTGGCGTAAATCCTTATTTTTCAGTTTACATCTATCACAATATTATGGTAATATTATCAGTTTGTCTATTCACTTATATTTTTTTATAACAAGTAAATTATTATAATGCATTTCTTCTAAACATTACAGGCTATTCTAACTTTGGCTATAATTTAAATACTTTTCCTTGATTTATATGTTCTTTGAAATCTTCTGTTGAATTAAACAATAACTGTATATTAAATGCTCCTGCTATTGTTTCTAATCCACTGTACATACTTTTCCCAAAATATATTGATTCTGCAAGCTTATTGAAACCTAATCTTAGTTCTTTTTCTTTCTCCGCAAAGAAGTAACTGTAAATTTCTACTATGTCGGCTCTGTGTTTTCGCTCATCTTCTTTTAATTGCCTACAATATTCTTGAATATATGTTCTTTTTTCATTTGATATTTTCGAGTCATTAATGGTTTTTATCAATTCAATATACAATGCACCACTCATCATAGACGCCACCATTCCTCCAATAACTCCTCCAATGATAGTTCCAACACCTGGGATTATTGCTGTGCCTATTACGGCACCAAGATTGGAGCCAACCATTGATGATGCTAGATTTGTACCTTCCTCACTGATTTTATTCGCAAACTGCTCTATTGTCATTTCTCCATTGACTAAGCGATATGTATTTTTACATAAAATAGCACTTGTGTTTACTATTACTGTAGGAGTGTTCTTTTTGGCAAGGTTTTTCAAAACTTGTTTGCTTGATGATTCTAATGTACCTCCGACAACAGATGCTGTAAAAGCAGTAGTATATGACTTAGCAGATATTTCTGCCGTATTCTTCATAGTTTCAAAACTTGCTTCTTTAAATTCTTTATCTCCCTTTATTATTGCAATAGCGTTCTGAATCCCATTTAAACCAAACCCAATGTAAGCGCTCATCTCCGCAGCCTTCAGGCCAGCTTTGTGTGAGATTCTTGCTATATCTTTGACAGTACTTACAAAAGGCTTTTTCCGAGCTTTTATAGCTTCTTTTGTGGAAACCTTAGATCTTCGAAGTCGTTTTTTAACATCTTCGATTTGATTAATTTGCTTTCTTATAATATTTGCTTGCTCGGTGTTCCCTTTATTTAATAATTCATTTTCTTGCCGTTCTAATTTGTCAATTTTTTCTGCCCAACGTTTATTTATTTGCTTAAATTGATTAGACGGTACATATATTTCAGTGTCTTTATAATGTTCAAATTCTTTACTTAGGAGTTTATCGTAATTTTTAACTTTAAAAAATGTTTTTTGTTGAGAGCCTTTAATATAATTACCACTTTCATCTTTTAAAGGATTGCCGTTTAAATCGGTTAGAATATGGTCGTATATTTTGTGGTTTACATCACCTACATTATCAGTTCTATCAATTCGTATTGAAGACTTATTCAGAATATTCTCAGCATTTACTCTTACTTTTTGTTTTACTTCGGCAGAAAATCCAGCTTGTTGTTTGTAGTTATTATCTGCAAATTCATCACTTATTTTATAATTTGAAATCCTTTTCAACTCTGAGAAGGATTTAAAATGCTCTGCATTTGCTTGTCCAAAACGTTCCATAACAATCCCAATCCCAATATCTATTTCGGAACAAAAGTATTGTTCTTTATTTTCTTTTTCGATTTTTTTAGACATTTCTACATTACTGGTAAGTACTTTTTTGCATTGAGGCTATTAACTCTTTTTTACTTTCGGCAAATTCATATGCATAACTCAAAAAACCACCTTCTTCATTTAATAGAGTTTTGTCAATTAATTGTCTCAAGAGGCTTGCTGTGTTACAAGCATCCATAATTATTTGATTTTCTGCATTAGTAAAAATATCTACTTTAAATAACTGCTTCATTATCGGATCGATAATCTTTTTCTTGAAAAATTGACGCTCATCAAGTCTTTGGAAGATACTATCCATTTCATTTAGTTTCATTTGCATAATTCCATCAAGTGTGCGAATAATACCGTTATAAAGATAAATGCCTCGTCTTATTGTTGCTAATTCAGCATTTAAAGTATTAACTCGTTCGACCAATAATTCAACTTCATCATTATAATTACGTGCAGTATTTACTTTTTGTGATGCTTTTTTTGTTGCCATAAACATTCCAAGAATTGTTATAGGAGCTAATGCAACTCCACACAAGACCACCATTCCACCTGCCATACCTGCACCTCCTGCACTTATTGCCCCTCCACCAAGCCAGGCAAGAGTTGCATTTGTTGCAGCAGCACCTGATAGGGTGCCGATAGCTGTTCCTGTAGATGCTGTCCCAATAACTGTGGCCAATCCCAATGCTCCGCTAGTAGCAATTACTCCACCAATAGCACCACCTCCTACAACTATTCCAAGTTCTTTAATTACAGAACTAACTTTTTGCATTTCGGCAAGTTCTTGTTTATATAACTTTCCGTCAAGTTGTGCCTGTGTTTGTGTTAACGGGCTTAAATCAATTTTACCAACTTTTGCATAATTTATACTAAAATGTTCAATTGTTGTGGAATAAACATCTACTTTTAAGGTGCCTAAGTTATATAATGATTTCTGAGTACGCTTTTTATTTTGCTCAAGTTCTTTACGTATTCTTTCTTCTCTTCGTTGAGACAATTCCGTTATTTGTTTAGCGTCATGTCTGTCTAATGTACCAAATGATACAAAATTTGCCGTACTTTTAAGTAAATCTATTTTATACATCCTCGTTTGATGAAATAAAACTCACAATTGCCTTTTGGACCGAGAAGAACCTATTTACCAATCTTTCAATCTCTTTAATTGATGATGCTTGCATCTCGAATACAGATACAACCTTATTAATATATTTCTTTTCTTTTTCATGATATTCGCCGTTCAAGAAAGCTAGAGCGATAAGTTCTACCATGACTAGATTTTTTTCTTTTTGTGTTTTAAAAATTAAAGGTAATTCTTTTAATTCGATGCTTTTACCATCTGTTTGGCTTAGTGACATTTCAGCACAAATACTGCGCAGATAATCTTCCTCAGTTTGGTCACGAATACCATCTACTATAAGTATTTCTTTAGCTATTCCAAGAAACACTTCTTTTTGTTTAAATTCTAAATTATTTAGAAACATGATGTTTATTTAAAGTTATTGTTTTCTTTTCATCATTATCATTTTGTGGATAGTCATCATATATTTCTTATGCCACACAGCTGCAAATTGTATGAGTATTGCAGATTGCGTAGCACTTTCCTTTCAAACCGTAGTACAGAAGGATCGGGCTAGAAACATTAATATTTGACACTTTCCATGCAATTAATTATACAAAATGTTGTGCGTTATTTTTAATTATCATTATATTTTATATATAAATATTTACCTACTGAAATTACTTGTTATGAATATTCTTTATTAGGTTTATTTTGCTTAAAATTAGGTAAATAAACCAGATTAGGAATAAAGCAAAGCTAGTTTATATCAATTCCAAATAATAGCTCAATGGAAAAAGCAATACTAACAAGAACAGAACTGTATAACCTAGTACGGTCAGAACCATTAAGTTGCATAGCCAAAAAACACAACCTTTCAGATCATGGTATAAGAAGGAAATGTAAAAAGCTCAACATACCAATACCAGAGAATGGTCAATTAGTTCAATTCGAAGATAGCAGTAATATTGATATGAATACAATATTGGTTGTTATTTACTCCACAATACATTTCTGAAACCTCATCAAATTATTGAAGTATTTTATTGTAAAGTTACTTTTTGGAGAATCTGCCAAAGTGATTGCTTAAAATACAATACCATTTCTCAAAATTTAATATGTTATGCCAACCGTATCGAGTTGTTTTACTAAAAGAGTGCGTTATGCTTAGATTTAAGATAAATATCCATTATGGCTGATTTATGTGTATTTGGATTTTATTGGTTTATTTATTGCAACACAACATTTTTGAAATATATTTTTGTATGAAGCTATTCAATCCAAAGAATTAATTTGACCAACTCAATCATCCCTTTCCTATTGCTCTAACAATCTTTTTTTTTGTCGTAGTTTTTCCAATATTGATGGTTCTTTTTCAGATTTGCCAGACACAATTTTAAAATTTTGCATCATTGACCTATTCAAATCAGTCAGCAATTCAATGTGGTTTTTCAGCTCTTCTATCATTTTGTCATTTTTTACTTTAGACACATCGACTAATATGGTTCCCGTTGGTAACCGATAGGCACTTGGAAGATGGCCATTCTTAAAAAGTCTATAGGCGGTCTGGTATGAAATTCCTTTTTCTTTGGCCCAGTTTGATAGTTTCATTTGATAATGTTTGAATAAGTATAATAAAATTCTGTGACATAGTGGGTTATGGATGAGTAATTTTTGCTTCATGATAATAACGAAGTGTATTATATGGTTTGACCTAATTTGAATGGACGAACTTCAGTGAAGCTTATAAAAACATGTGCAAATTTAAAGACCAACAAATAAGGCTCAAATTATAAATAGTAGATACACAATAGGTTACAAAATGAAGGTTCATTTTTCTTGCTATTTACATTATTAATAATACTTTACGAAGGATTTTTATCTTGGGATAAACCTGTTTACTAATGGAAGGATATTTGTTACTGATGTATTCCAGTAGGATCCAATAAGACCAGAGGGATACCGTAGGGGGTCTATGGGATAACTATCTCAAGATATTAATCTCGGTTCTATATGGAAGGAAATTTAATCTTTATTTCTAAGCCAATTTAATAAGTTCAAGTTAATTTCTTGCTGTGTATTAAATAGTATTTCCATTGCATTATCATAGTTTTCAAAATTGCTGTCTTTTCGATATTTGACAAATAACTTAGTTGCTTTAGAAAGTGAATTAGCAGTTTCTTTCAATAATTGAATTTCTTTTTTTGTTTTCATGTTCTTATTATTTATTCAATTCAAGTTCTACTTTCATATATACGTCCATCTAAGTATGTATTAGTTCACTTTTATATTTTTCGTAAGTCTAGTAATGTAGTAGATGAGTTATAGTTAGACTGTAAAATTAAGAAAAAATATGAAGGATGGGAAATGATTCACAACTTTAAGAATCAATTTTATAATATGCTATCGCCAATGAACTAACTGATTCAAAGAAAAGTACTATTTCATTTTTCTTGCTATTTACATTTTTAGTAATACTTATTGAATTATTAATCTGTTAGCTCACAATAACTTCATTTATCATGCTTTTTGTCACACCTGGGGCATTATTCATAAAATTGAATACGTTTTGTAGGAAAAGTGTAATGAAGTCAATCTGGATGACCTATGAAGTCCACAAACAAAAAAACTACTTCTGATATTAATTCTATAATTAATTAATCAAAGTTTATGTATATGAACATGTAGTCAATTGGTTCAATTAGAGGATAGCACTAATATTATTACGAATACAATGTTGGTTATTATTTTTTCTGTACAACAAAATATTTCAGTAGCATTTCCTTTTTCTATTGCAAAGTTTTAATTTGTGGATTAACTTAATCAACCTTCATACAGGCATTAAATATTTTTTGTTCTTTATTGAATAAATTAAAACTTGTTATATACCCGCTTTCCTTGTGATAATTTCTTGTATCTATTGATATTATTGACTTATACTGCTACAAGTTGTTGTAAAATAAGTTGTGATCACCTGTAATATATTACACCTTGTACTTTCCTTATTGAAAATAAAATTATTACAACTTAATTTACACTTCCTTATGACCCTCTAACTATTGCTATCATTGATATATTTATATATTATTACAAGTTAAAATGATAATAAGGACTAGTTATAATTATTCAATAATTATAACTGTTGTTTAAGCCACTTGTTGAATCTTAGTTTTTTACTTTTATCACTGTCAATATCTTTACAATAATTATATATTGTTTGTTGACTTATACCACAAGATTCCATAATCTCTTCGTTTGGTACTTTATCAATTTTCTTGAAACGATATATTGCAAACATGAATTCCTCATCTGGTAATTTTGATTTTGCACTCTCTTCCAATAAACTCAATATCCGTTTTTCTGAATCCAAGCATTCAAACCTCAACCATTTCATGTTATCAAGAGTTTCCAGTCTGAATGTTACAACATTGTTGAAATGATAAACTAAGTTAGTATGTCGATGCTTTATTTGCTTGACGTATAAGATATCATTAACACGTTTAACTCCAATAGCTGCATCGATAGCTCCAGCAATTGAAGAGCTTCCTTTTAAATGGTTTAGTTCAATATATTTATTGTCATCAATTTTAGGTGTGTGGGCTAATAACACTAAAGTTATATCTAGCTCTTTTACGAAACTTATTAAGGCTTTTATAAAAGGATCAGCCCCTCTGGCATCTTCAATCGATTCTCCAATTTTAGTCATATTGTCAACAAAAACAACTTCGATTTTAAAATCCTCAATAGTTTTTTTCATCATAAACAATAGTGAATCAATTGGCTTTGTTGAAACTTTAGCCTGCTTTTTCCATAGTTCAACAACATTAACGTCCATGTAATAAAAATTATCCTGTTCCAAATCAGGATGGTCTTCTCCTGAATCATTTTGGGTACGATCTGTTATGCTTTCAAGGTCATCTTCAAAATCAAAAAAGCCAACGACTTTTGGGCCTCCGTGAACAACAAAAAATTCACTTTTTGAGTTCTTACTACCCTGAGCTATATAATTTGCCACTTGATAAGCCCAAGTGCTTTTGCCAGCTCCTGGTGGGCCAAATATTACCACAATATCGTTGTCTTTCCATAACTCATCATACTGCAATTTTCTTTTTCTAATTTTCATGGTTTTTCGTGTTTTATTATTTATAGGATTGAATATACTGCTAATATTATCTCTGTTGAACTCATCCTTAATATCAGGTTTTTTCACAACCCTTAACCTTTTTTTTGTTTCGGTATTACCTTCTTTTGTTAAGGGAATCTTCTTCAGTCCAGTTTTCTTACTAACCATAGAGTTGTCACTAACCGGTTCTGTTTTATATTTTGATCGATCAAAAGCCATGTTTCTACTATTTTATAATTGTTGATATTAACTTATCTAAGGTTGTGAAGGTTGCCAGTTAGATATATACCACCTTCTAAATGCTAGAAGGTGATAATGAATCCATGGCATTTGTTATGTAAGAGTGTGAAAGTCTGTAGCTTCCCAATAATCTTTTGGATAAAAATAAATTTCGGTTACTTCATAGAGTTGTTCTACACTTTGTCCATTCTGTAATAGATAATTTACATCCTTATTAATATTAAGAACTCCTTTGTCAATATCAAAGATAGAATCTTTAATTTCAAAATCCTTACCTTGATACCTAATTTTAAACCCACTTTTTTCAATTACAAATGATGGTACCGCAAAAATATTTGACTCAAATTCTGCAATTCCATCAACTACTTTTTCTTCATTCATAAAACTAATGCTTACATTAATTTTAACTTTTAAACTTTTCATAATATTAATTTTTTAATTGTTAAGAAATTAAGACTGACAACCAAAGAGGTAATAGCTCTTTAACTGAAAGCCTTATTAATTGATTTTATTGATTTAGATTGCTATTACCATCATTTTCTTGACCTTATAATCAGTTAGGCATTTTTTTGAGGTGTTAATTTGTTTAATTAATTAACATCGTTTGATTTGGACTAAGCAGCAATTGCCATTTCCTGACTATCAGCTGCATCTCTGCGAGTGCCGAAGAAGAAGGCTCTACTCCTGTGCTGTCTCATGCCAATTTCCTCACCTTTGATCAATTCAGTTTCAACACCATAACCAATTTTTGCAAATTCTTCTTTGATTTCCTCCTTTCTATCTAGTATTTCAGGAACATTCTCCATAATGAACTCTGCTGGCCTGAGGGTATTTATGACATCAAGGAACCACTTATAGCCATCATTTCTGGGATCGTCTTTGAATTGGTGCCCAGCCTTTGAAAGTCCTTGGCATGGCGGACTGCCTATGATGATATCCACTTTGTCTAGTTTGAGCGTTTTAAAGAACTTTAGATTCTCCTGATGCACTTTACATTCTGGAAAATTCAGTTGATAAGACTTTGCAGCATAAATATCCCATTCCACTGCCCAAGTTGTTTCTATGCCATTTTTATGAGCTCCTAGTGAAAACCCACCGCAACCAGCAAATAAATCGCCGCAAGTCTTGCCTTTTAGATCTTTCGTTGCTTCCTTCCCCATCTTGGGGCTAACAGCATTACCTATTTGTTTGCGAATGATATCAAAAGAGCCTACGAACTTGACATCAGCAGAGAAGTCTTGAATACTTGCATATTCTCTTAAAGTAAACTCTATAGCATCTTCATCTTTGCCTGATGGTGCAGGGTGAAAAAATCCTGTCCTAGTCGTAAGGGTATGATATTGCTGGCCTTCCTTGATAATGTAATTGTGTTTATATTTTTTGCTGTACTTTTGAGGTTGGTAATACATGCCTTCTTCATAAGGATATGGATTCAATTCAAACCTGTCCTTTTCCTTTGCCTCATTTTCAAGGTCAGTTGCTATTATTTCTTGTTTTTTAACCATATTATAGGCACTGTAAACAGATATTTTCTCCTCATCTAGTTTTGTTTTTATATCCTCGTGCGTGCTCTTAAAAATGGTAATGATTTGACTAAGCTTACTTGTACCCATACCTGTTACCATTGAAGCTTTATCAATAGGCCTAATTCCATTACTAATCAACATGGAATTATCATCCTTTGGTCCTGGTTTCATTTTTTCAGTTTGATTAATGTATTGCCAGATATCGTATACCTCCCTTGGGGTGTATGGCTTAGCATGTATATTATCATGATACTCTATACATTTGGGGTCATCGAATTCAACCACTTTTAAATTTGGTTCAATATCCAGCTCAACACATGCTTTATATCTCCTAAAGCCAGAGATGAGGTTACCTTTCTTATCAATCAGTACAGGCCTGATCTGACCATATTTTCTAATACTCTCCTTTAGGTCTTCAAGGTCTCCGATATTTTTACGGAACCTGTCCTTGCTTACGACTATGTCAATATTCTTTTTCATAGCCTTATTGAGTTAAGTTATTAAATGCTTCTTCTCTCAACTCCTTTGCAGTAGGTCGCCTGAAATCTGCTATGAACTTTTCTAAATCCTGTTGGCTGAAATTCCAAGCCTTCCCAAACTTCGTTCCTGCTACACTCCTCTTATATAAATAAGTCCTGAATGTAGATGGAGCCATATTGCAATAAGCGGCTGCTTCTGGGAGGTTGTACTTTTTATTGAAGGTTTCAATGGTAGGTGACTTTTCATTTAGGCGCACCTCAATCCTGTTCATCTGTTCAGCCATCATCCCGATGACTTCAGGTAATTGTTCAAATTTAATTTGTTTCATGTTTTTATTTTTTTAATTAAACATGAAGCAAAAATAAACCCTAACTACCTGTATGTAAAGCTTTTATGGTTATGGGTGGTTATGCCATAACCAAATAACACATACTGTTTTGATTATTGGGGTTTTAGGAAATCACGAAGTTTTTCATTAATAATTTTGTATTTCATCTCCGTTACGTTAATCCGCTTGTTGATGAAATTGAGACCTAAAAACCTATTCAATGCTGAGTCCCTTCCAATAGGTTTACCAATGAATTTAGCCATTGCCTTGTACAAGTCCGTTTTATAATAATCATCCTTTTCAGGGTTCAAGCAACCTTCTTCTTTTAAACAATGTATCAGAAATGCAATTTCTTTACCTTTATTGAGGTCAGCAGAGGTTTTTTTTATCCAATTTGCAAGTTTTTCACGAGTATCACTTATTAAATAAGTAGGAAATTCCTTTATTACACGTTTAGATTTATCAGTAGTATTATTTGGATTGAAAATAATTTTAAAACTTTCAGGGTTGCTCAATATGAGAATCCAGGCTCGATATAATTGCCCACGAGATACCCCATTCTCATACATTATAATATTAGTGCTATTACTGAAGATCCTGTTCCATGCTTTCATGCTCAGGGGTTCCATATTAGCTTTGTCACAAACAACATTATGCAAGATTCCAACATTTATTAATGTATATGGATCAGTGTTACTAATAAAGTACTTTTTGTCAAAGTTAAAGTATCCATCATAAAAGCCTTTATTGTAAGGTATAGCTACGTCACCATATAAGTCAATGTGATCCTTGCTCTTTGTATTAGGAATCAACATGTATTCTTCATATTGAGATTCCAGATTTTCTAGATCTTTCTTAAATATCTTTGCGCCATCGAATAAAGGATTCCAATGATTATAAACTAACTCTCCAGGCGTATGTTCATAAAATGCATTAATAGCATCCATGATTTGGGTATTGCTTCTTAATAATAATCTAATATCCGGTATACTTTCTTTCATAACTACCAATTTTTATGTTCTCAAAAGTAAAAATACCGAATATATATTTATCTAAAAATTATTATTATAATATTGAGTATTTTCTATCAATCCTTGGAATCATAAGAGTTGTATAGTGTGAGTTTTTTATATGCCTCTTTATTGGTATTACTAGTTTTCGGGTCTTGGATAATCGGCAACAGGTTAGTTGTTGTTTCTTTCTACCAATCTTTAAGTTTATCAATATTAACCTTACGTTGATCATCCTCAAAACTTCCCAAATAGCTCTCGGTAGTACTTAGAGAACTGTGTCCCAGGCTTTCACCAATAAAAGAAGGTGCTACACCTGCATTTTTCAATATGGTTGCGAATGAATGACGGGCAGAATATGTGCTCACGTTTTTTTCAATTTTCAGCTCTTTGGTTATTCTTTTTATATACTTGTTTACTTTCCGTGTTACATTCTGAATTATTATCCTTTCTTGCATTGCATTCATATCTGGTTTAAGAAAGTCAAAAATATAATTTTTGGAAATTTTTGGAGTTGTTCCGTATTCCTCAATTATTCTGCGGACATCTCCCGTAATAGTTATACAAATCGGTTTAACATTTTTTTTGGTTCTCATTGTTTTTGCACGCCTAAATTCAATTGTGTCACCTTTCATATCACCATATTTTAGCCTGCAGATGTCCTTCATATTAATACCATTAGCAAAGTATGAAAATAGCCATATGTCTTTGTAGAAAGCTTCGGGACTTCCTTTTTCGGTGTTATATTCGTAAATGGCTTTTATTTCCGCTTTGACAAGTGATTTTTTTATATTCTTGGGAGAAGGTATTTTATATTTTTTAAAAGGATATGACTCAATCAAATCGCTTTGGTGGTCTATGGCTAAATTGAATATATGTCTCAATGGACGTAAATATATACCGATTGTTGAGGAACTTTTGTTTTTAGATAACATCCAGTTTTCATATTTTTTTAGGAAATTCTCATCAACATCGTTGAACAACAAAACGTCTTTCCCAACATATTCCTTTAATGATAATTTTGAGCATTTGTAAGATGCAGCGGTTCCAACCTGATCGTTTTTCCCCAATTGTTTGATTTTATCATCATACCAGTTGAAAATATCTTTCAAGTCATTATTTTTCTTATTCAAATACGATTCGTTGAAAGAAGAAAATGAGAAAGGCGTTAGCGATTGAATAATATGATATGCTCGCTCCAATAAGGAGATTACGTTAATTTTAATATCGGCTTCAGCTCCTTTAGGACGTTTACCAGCGATTTGTTTAAATTGATTCTCGGTTGCATATTGTTTGGTACCGTAATCTCGGTGGCTTCTGTTATATGTAATTCTAATCCTTATGGGGAATGTACCTTTTTTATTTGGTCGTCTTTTGTCAAGATGAGCATATAGTGACAAATTTCTTTTTGGAAGTTCAATGTCCGCTATTTGGAATCTTATTACGGGAAGACTTTCTTTTGTGTTCATGTGTTTGTACATTTATATGTATGTACAAGCGAATGTACAAACATTATTTATTATTACTCATCAAATATAGATAATATTAATTAATGTAAAAAACTATAATAGAGGTTTTAACAAAGATTTCATTAGCTAAAGCACATTATGTATTAACAAATAGTAAGTGTATGTTTATGACTGTTAATCAGAGGGTCCTTGGTTCGAGTCCAAGAGGAGGAGCAACAAACAATTATAAATCGCTGTAGATCAATAATTTACAGCGGTTTTTTCTTTTGTTGGTGAAACTATGGTGAACCAATTTGTTAACATTAATTATGCTCTTTAGAATAGTTTTTCAAACTTGTTCATAATAAGCTGTTTGTAT
>Ga0307991_1000373_pt1 | contig 32602 bp, 31 predicted proteins | sample EllFjometagen131_FD_203146 | JGI IMG/M metagenome (GOLD analysis project Ga0307991, IMG submission 203146) | Marine microbial communities from Ellis Fjord, Antarctic Ocean - #131 | ecosystem: Environmental > Aquatic > Marine > Unclassified | place: Southern Ocean | collected 2014-10-08 | reverse complement strand
ATTCAGGTGCTCAAGATGAGGGGGGATACCCACTACAAAGGGGAGTTTCCTTTCACGATCAGCTCTACCGGCATCAGTTGTATGCCTCTTTCCGCCATGGAACTGAAGCAATCTTCATCTACGGACCGGATCAGTTTCGGTAATGCCGAACTTGACAAAATGACCAGCGGGGGACTTTTCAGAGACTCTGTTACCCTGGTCAGCGGGCCTACCGGCGGCGGCAAAACGCTCATGTGCACCACCTTTGCCGGCGAGGCCTGCAGCCATGGCGAAAAGGTTCTTATGCTGGCCTATGAGGAATCGGGGCATCAACTGCTTCGTAACGCCCAGTCCTGGGGTTTGGATTTTCAGAAATGGCAGGAAGATGGTTTGTTGAAGGTGGTTTGTCTCTACCCTGAAGCCATGGGCCTGGAGGATCACCTGTTAATGATACGCCGTGAAATCGAGGAATTCAAACCGCAACGACTGGTGATGGACAGCGTATCGGCCATGGAACGTGTTTCCAATATCCGTAATTTCCGTGAGTTTGTCATCGGCCTGACCTCCTATGTCAAACAGGAAGAGATTTGCAGTCTCATGACGAGTACCACGCCAAAGCTGTCCGGCGGCGACTCCATCACCGAAGCGCATATTTCTACGATCACGGATGCCATTATTCTGCTGCGCTATGTGGAAATAAACGGTCTCGTGCGAAGGGGCATCGCCGTCATCAAGATGCGGGGTTCACAGCATGATAAGCAAATCCGTGAGTTTATGATTGACGGCGAAGGGCTTCACATCCTGGCACCCTTCAAGAATGTCCATAACATTATTTTGGGTGTCCCGACGGGTTCAGGACCTTCTGAAAGTGAACACCTTGAGGATATGTTTGAAAAATAAAGTGATTGTTTGGACTTTTGATTGGCGATTGTTGATTGTTGATTGGCGATTGGCGATTGGCGATTGTTGATTGGGGATTGAAGGCTTATGGACAATGAAGAGTTGAAAGGCAGGACGAAAGAATTTGCCCATCGGTGTGTGAAGTTAGCGATTGCTTTACCAAAAACAACGTTGGGAAATCATATTCGGGGACAGTTGATCCGGTGTTCAACGTCTGTTGCGGCAAATTACCGGGCGACACTTCACTCTCAGTCCAAAGCAGCCTTTATATCTAAAATGAGTATCGTAATTGAGGAGGCCGATGAATCTGAATTCTGGTTGGAATTCATTGCAGATGAAAAACTAATGAAAAAAGAAAAGGTTCTACCCCTATTATCAGAAGCCCATGAACTGGCGTCAATATTCATTACAACCAGAAAGACCGCACAGAAAAACATTAAACAAACATAGAGTGCAATTTTATGCTTTTCAACCAACAATCAACAATCGCCAATCAACAATCCAAAGGCCCATGAACTATCTTCCATTTTCATAGTAACCAGGAAGACCACACAGAAGAACATTAAACAAACATAGAGTGCAATTTTATGCTTTTCAATCAACAATCAACAATCGCCAATCAACAATCGAAAGGTCAACAATCAACAATCCAGAAGGGGGCGAATAAAATGGCCATACAACGCGCCGCACAACATTCCATTCAAAGCACCAATATCGCCGATCTGTTAGAGCGGGTTCTTGATAAAGGGGTGGTTATTGCGGGTGATATCAAGATCAGTCTGGTTGACATCGAACTGTTGACCATCCAGCTTCGCCTGGTCATCTGTTCTGTTGACAAGGCCAAGGAGATGGGAATGGACTGGTGGGTAAATAATCCATGCTTCAGCCGTGAGGCGCCTCGTGGAGAGGTGGAGAATTCCTTGAATAAAATCGAAGAACGGCTTCAAAGACTTGAAGAAGCCCCGGCAAAACCCCTCAATCAGGAGCAATAGGGTGCAAATCGAGATTGTTGGTGATTTAGCTCAAGCAATCCAGGTTTCAGGTGTCAGTGTTCAGGTGTCAGCTCTTACGTTCGTCCTCCTGACACCTGACACCCGACACCTGAAACCAGACCTTCGAATTCCGTTGGAAAGTAATAAATGACCGCTGTTAACCAACATCAGTGAATTACATACGGAGGAATAGCAATGACCCGGATTAATTCAACTTTAATGCGTCGGTTGCATGACAAGGGACTGGCGCCCGCTGAATTCACCTTGTTTATCAGGGATGCGTCCCGCAACTTTGTGGATGATTCCCGAGTGGGGTTGCGTGAAATGAATCAACGATTGCATACATTAGGCTGGGAAAGAATTGAATTGGATTATCATACCTCTCAGTTGATTGTCGCACACTTTGAAGCAGAGGAATACACTGGAGATTGAATAATGACGATTGAATATTGAACAATCAATTGAAAGGGTGGAGCGACTTCCACCAATATTCAATTGTCAATCGAAAATCATCAATTAAAAGATGCCGTAACAAATGGAAAATATTCTGGAGAAAATCTACCAAGAAAGGGGCTTTGACTTTCGGGAGTATAGAGAGAGCACACTGACCCGCCGTATAGGCCGGCGGCTGCGCGCCCGGGGCGCCGAAACCTATACCCGCTATGCCCGCATCCTGGACAAGGACCCGGGTGAATACGGCAAGCTGTTTAACGACCTGACCATTAACGTTACCAGCTTTTTCCGAGACCCATTGCCTTTCAAGGCGCTGGAGGAGATGGTCATACCGGCGCTGACTCGCAGGAGAGACAGGAATTTACGAATCTGGAGCGCCGGTTGTGCCTCGGGCGAAGAGCCTTACTCTATCGGCATACTCCTAATGGAGATGCTCAGGTCTGAAATCAGCTCCCGGGACATCACTATCCTGGGCACCGACATCGACACCCAGGTGCTGAAACGCGCCCGCGAAGGGGTCTTTACACCGAAAGATGTGGAAGGGATCTTGCCGGCATTGCTGGATAAGTACTTTGTATCCGGAAACAAAGGTTTTAACGTGAAGCCGGCTCTTGGACAGATTGTAACTTTTGAAAAACATAACCTGGTCAGCGACTTTCCATATCATGACCTGGACCTTGTGGTCTGCCGCAATGTCCTCATCTATTTTTCAGCTTCGTTGCAGACGCGGGTGTTAAAAAGCTTCCACGAAGGGCTGAGAAAAGGAGGCTTTCTTCTTCTTGGCAAAGCCGAGGCGCTGGTGGGGGAAACAAAGGGGCTGTTTCGATGTGTGGATCAGAAAGCGAAATTATACCAGAAGAATTGAATATTGACGATTGAAAATTGAAAATTGAAGAGTGAGGAATGAGAATAGGATTTAGAAATTAAATATTCAATAACCAATATTCAATTGTAATAAACGTCAATCAAAGCTGTGTAAAAAAATGAATTCACAATCAATAATCCCGCCCGCCGCGCCTGAGCGAGCAGGCTCGCGATGGCGGGCAGGCATCAATCGACAATCGACAATCCAAAAGGTTGTCGTCATTGCCGCCTCGGCCGGGGGCATTGATGCCCTGACCCAGGTCCTGACCCGCTTGCCGGCTGACCTGCGGGCGGCGATAATTGTGGTTCAACACCTGCGAGATGACCGGGCAACCAACCTGCCAATGCACCTGGACCACCTCTCACCTCTGCGGGTATGCCTGGCCGAGCACGGGATGCCCATAAAACCGGCAAAAGTCTACATAGCCAACCCGGGAAAACACTTAAGCGTCAGGAATGGTACTATGTTCATGGACACCGGCAATAAGGTGAACTACGTTCGCCCCTCGGCGGACATACTCTTCTCCTCAACAGCCAAAGCCTATGGCTGCGGCGTGATCGGTGTCATTCTGTCCGGCACCGGCAGCGACGGCATGCAGGGCTGCAAGGAGATCAAGGCCAAAGGAGGGAAGATCATAGCTCAAGATGAAAAAACTTCGAAGTACTTCGGTATGCCCAGGGCGGCCATCAAAGTAAATATCGTTGATTACGTGTTACCCTTGACCGAGATTGCCGGTAAAATCATCGAATTGACAAGTGACGAGCAGACAATTGAAGATTGAAGAGTGAAAAGTGAGGAGTGAAGATTGAAGAGTGACGATTATATAAGGAAAGAATTTGAAATGAAAACTAAAGAATTGAAAGATAGAACAAAACAGTTTGCCCATCGTTGCGTTGAGTTGGCAATGGTTTTGCCTAATACAATATACAATATTAAATATTAAATTGTAACAATAGTCAATCTTCAATTAAAAAGGGAGGAAACACCATGAGAAAAATCAAGACCCCGCGAGACGCGAGCCAGGTACACAAGCTCAAAAGGTCGCCCAAAGGGCACCGTGCGGTTTATAACGCGCGTGTACCTGCCCGCACTGTCCAGACCCTCCGGCATTGTCATTCCCTCATGGGAATGCGTGACATCAATCGCATTGATTTGAAGGCGTGGGAGACAAAGATTGCTAAGATTTTGCGCGGAGTGGAAAAACAACGTTTCAACTTCGTCAATCGCTACTACAATGCCTTGGAGACTGCTCAGGGCTTGTTAAGGCAGGTTCAAAAGCGCGAACAGGAACTCCAGGTCATCAACGAGGAAATGGAGGCCGCCAGTGAAGAGCTGCAAGCCACCAACGAGGAGATGGAGGCCACCAGTGAAGAGCTGCAAGCCACCAACGAGGAGATGGAGGCCACCAATGAAGAGTTGCAGGCCACTTCGGAAGAGCTGCGGCTGGCTGCTACATATGCCCGCAGTTTGATCGAGTCGAGCCTGGATCCGCTGGTGACCATCGGTGACGACGGAAAGATCACCGATGTGAATTCCGAAACAGAGACGGTAACCGGCCGCACCAGGGAAAAACTCATCGGCACGGATTTTTCAGACTATTTCAGCGAGCCCGAAAAGGCCCGGGCAGGGTATCAGCAGGTTTTCCAGGAGGGTTTTGTACGGGACTATGAGCTTAAACTTCAGCATCAAGACGGGCATTTGACACCGGTTTTGTACAACGCCTCTGTTTTTCGGGATGAGGCCGGCAAGATCATTGGTGTGTTCGCGTCGGCGCGGGATATTACCGAGCATAAGAAAACAGAGCAAAAGCTGAATAACCTGCTCGATCAGCTAAAGGGGTCCCAGGGCCAACTCATCCAGGCCGGGAAAATGGGCGCCATGGGCACAATGACCGCCGGCATCGCTCATGAACTGAACAACCCCATGATGGGCATACTCAATTTTGTTCAGTATTGTCTCAAACACACCTCCAGGGAAGACAAAAGATACGCCGTACTTAAAGACACCGAGCGGGAAGCCGTTCGCTGTTCTGAAATTGTTCAGAATCTCTTAACCTTTTCACGCATGGAGCAGGAAGGTGCGGAAGAGTATCGAAAAGAGGATTGCGCTGTGATCCTTGACCGGGTCTTTAAGTTATTATCCTATCGTGTTGAGAAAGAAAATGTTCGGGTAACCCGGCATATTGCCGAAGGAACCCCTCAAATTTGGATGAAAGCAAACAACATTCAACAAGTGGTCTTCAATTTGATCTGCAATGCCTTAGACAGCATACAGAAGAGCAAGAAAAAAGAGATTAATACCGACATCCACCCTGAAGGTGAATATGTCCAACTGATCATTTCCGATACCGGCAGCGGCATTGATCCTGAAAATATAGAGACTATTTTCGATCCTTTTTTCACAACAAAACCTACCGGAGAGGGGACAGGGCTGGGACTTTCCATCTGCCACAGCATCGTAAAGTCCCACGGAGGAGAGATTGTGTGTGAGAGCGAGGTAGGGGTAGGGACGAGGTTCAAGATTCTACTGCCAATAGAAAAAAGAAAAGGAGCAATAAAATGACAAAACGAATTTTGGTAATTGACGATGATGAAGCGATCAGAAAATCGTTTGTGCTGGCACTTGAGGATACGCCTTACCAGGTGGACACCGCGGCATCAGGCGAAAAAGGCATCGAGATGGAGCAAAACGCCAGCTATGACCTGATCTTTCTGGACATGAAGATGCCGGGATTAAACGGTGCGCAAACATTGCTAAGACTTCGAAAAATAGACAAGGATGTCCCGGTTTACATCGTTACTGCATTTTACAAAGAGTTTTTTGAAGAGCTCAAAAGCGCCCAGGAAGACGGAATAAATTTTGAGATTGTTAAAAAACCGATTGGCCTCGACGAGATCGTTTTGGTTGCAAAGGGTGTCTTGGAAGGGCTGGAAACATATTGAAGATTGAAGGAATTCTGCCATTCTTTTATTTTATTATTCTAAACAGCGGAGCGAGCAGACTTCGCCAAAGTGGCTACGAAGGCTGAAAGCGACTTCATTAAATAGTCAATTTTCAATATTCAATTTTCAATTTATAAGGAGACAAATATGTATCAAATTCGAATGTACGTTGTAGGGAAAACACCCAGGTCAGTAAAGGCTATTGAGGATTTAAGGACAATTTTGGATAGTCAGATCAAGACCCATGGCGATTATCAACTTGAGATCGTAGATATTTTAAAGAATCCGGAATTAGCCGCAGATGATAAAATTATAGCCACACCAACGGCAATAAAGCATCTTCCGGTACCAATTGCGAAAATCTTAGGTGATTTCAGCAATATAGAAAAGGTATTGTTAGGACTGGATTTAAAAAAAATCGATTGATGATTCATGCCGGTTGCAGAATCAATCTCGAGTTCTATCAAGTATGTTGAGAAAATCATATGAAAGACGAATCCATGACGCAAGAACAGCTAATTGCCGAATTGACAGTGGCCCGCCGGCGCATCGCAGAACTGGAAAAATCGGAAATCGAGTGCCGTCAAATGGAAAAGAAAATCATCGATATCGATACGCAGTCAAAAATTATCATAGAAAAGAATATCGACGGCATCATTGTTGTGAACAAAAAGGGCCTTACGCGTTTTGTTAACCCGGCCGCCCAATTACTCTTCGAACGCAAGGCCGAGGAAATGATAGGAGCGTTGTTCGGTTTCCCAATAGTGGCGGGTGAAGCCACGGAAATTGACATTTTAAGCGGGGAAGATGCAATCGTCGCAACGGAAATGCGATCGGTGGAAATTCTGTGGGAGGGCGAAGATGCGTATCTCATATCTCTGCGCGATATTACCGAGCGAAAAAAGGCGGAACAAGCAATAGCAGAAGCAAAGGCAAACGAAGAACATGTAAAACAGATGGAGCTGGAGCTGAGTTCTCTTATCAAGCTTTCCCGGGCTTCCCAAACCGGCGTGACTGCCAGGATGTACGGGGTGGTAACCCTGATCGAAAGTTTTCCCGATACCTTCAGTAATCTGGTGGCCGGCTATGGAGAGCTGATGGATCTGGCCCTGGAGCAGCAGGCTTACAAAGTGAAGCATGATATATCCGGGCGCCTCGGCGCCATGGCCGAAACACTGGGTTTTTACAAGGCAGGGCCGCGTGATGTCGTTGATATTCACACCGCCGCCCTGAAAGAGAAGACCCGGAAGATTGCTGCCGCTGAGAAAAAGAAGGCCTATTCCGGGGAGGGATGGATCATGGTTCTTGAACTCATGGGACATCTGGTGTCGTTCTATCGCAACCGTACTCAGGGCACAAGCGCCCATACAAGTCCAAAAACATAAAAAGAAAAGCTATGATAAAAATATAAAGGAAAAAGAAGATGAATAAATTCAAGTTACGGCTGTACGTCACCGGGAAAACGCCGAAATCAGAGCGAGCCATCGCAAATTTGGAGAAAATTTGTAAGAGGGATTTGCAAGGTCTCTACAAACTGCGGATCATAGACGTACTGGAGAACCCGCAGTTGGCAGAGGATGAAAAGATCCTGGCCACGCCGACCTTGATCAAAGACCTGCCGCCGCCGCTCAAGCGGATTATCGGCGACCTGTCGAATTCGGAGAAGGTGCTGCTGGGACTGGATCTTTCGCCTGTTTTGGATAGCGATGGGCCCAAGGAGGATAAACAATGAAAAGCTTAAAAAATCAGGTCGGCATCGAAAAGATTGAAACCGGCATTGAAGGGTTCGACATGATCAGCGAAGGCGGGCTCCCCAAAGGTCGAACCACGCTGATTGCCGGCACATCAGGAAGCGCCAAGACCGTCTTTGCCGTCCAGTTTCTTTCCGAAGGGATCATCAAAAAAAATGAGCCGGGTGTATTTGTTACTTTTGAGGAGCCGCCCGATGATATCAGAAAGAACGTTATCTCGTTGGGCTGGGATGTGGCAAAGTGGGAGCAGGAAGGGAAGTGGGCCTTTGTGGATGCCTCTCCCTTAATGGGAGAAAGCAATGTCATTTCCGGAGAATACGACCTCGGCGCCCTTTTAGCGCGTATCGAACATGCCGTAAATAAGATCAATGCCACGCGAATCAGCATGGATTCCATCGGATCGATCTTCGCAAGATTTACCGACGCAGGCATGGTGCGAAATGAGCTGTTCAAAATTGCCTCCGTGGTGAAACAGATGGGCGTGACGGGCATCATCACGGCGGAGCGTACCAAGGAGTACGGAGATATTGCGCGGTTCGGCATCGAAGAGTTTGTCGCTGACAACGTGATCATCCTGCGCAATGTCCTTGAATCGGAAAAACGCCGACGCACCATGGAAATCCTCAAGTTCCGAGGCACCAGCCATCAGAAGGGGGAATACCCTTTCACGGTGATCAAGAACAACGGCATCATCGCCATACCGCTTTCGGGGATCGAACTCAAACAGCGGTCCTCCACCGTCCGCATCAGTTCCGGGAATGCCGAGCTGGACAAGATGTGCGGCGGCGGCTTTTTCCGGGATTCCATCATCCTGGTATCTGGCGCCACGGGCTGCGGAAAGACCATGCTTTCCGCCGAGTTTGCGGCGGATGCCATAAAAAACGAACAGCGGGCTGTATTATTTGCCTTTGAGGAAAGCCGGGAGCAGCTTTTCCGCAATGCCGGCGGCTGGGGCATAGACTTTGAACAGATGGAAAATGACGGCATCCTCAAGGTCGTGTGCCGGTACCCGGAAGCGGAAGGGCTGGAGGATCACCTGATCATCATCAAAAGCGTCATCAAGGACTTTAAGCCCCACCGCGTTATCGTGGACTCTCTTTCCGCGCTGGAGCGCGTCTCCACGGTAAAGGGATTCCGGGAATTCGTCATCGCCCTCACCTCCTTTGTCAAACATCAGGAGATTGCGGGACTTTTAACATCGACCACCGGCGACCTCATGGGCGGGTCGTCCGTGACGGATGCGCACATCTCCACCATTACCGACACGATTATCCTGCTCAGATACGTGGAGATGTTCGGGGAAATGCGCCGCGGAATCACGGCTTTAAAGATGCGGAGCTCCATGCACGACAAAGATATCCGGGAGTTTCACATTGACGGCAAGGGCATGCACATCGGCAATGCGTTTTCCAACGTCACCGGTATCCTGTCAGGCCATCCCGTCTTTACCTCGACGGAAGAGGTGGACCGCATGACGGAACTCTTTAAGTAGTGTTGAACAGGTGTGGAAGTATATTAAATTGCGGATTGCGGAATGGTGAATGAATCGAATGCGGAGTGAATAGATTTTGGATTTGGGAGGGTACCGATTGTAGAGTTCAAAATTCAGGCTGAGTAGTTACCAATTTTCAATCGTCAATCGCCAATGTTCAATGGGACAATAAGATGAGCATAAAACTTGAGAGACAAGAAAAATACAAGATTCTGGTAATGTCCATGCTTTTAGCTGGCCTTTGCTTTCTCACTTATCATTTTCATGCGGTACTTAAAACCAGCAGGTTTTTTACTCACTTCTTTTATTTTCCGATTATTTTAGCATCTCTTTGGTGGAAAAGAAAAGGTCTATATGTAGCTATATTTTTGGCGGCATTTCTGATTACCACCCACTTTCTTTTTAGACCAGGCCCGGAAAACATTGATGATTTTCTTCGAGCTTTTATGTTTATCGGTATTAGCCTGGTGACTACTATTTTACATAAAAAGTTCGTAAAGTCGTATGAAGACATAAAAAGAGAAAAAGATTTTTCAAATAATATAATATTTACGGTGCCGGAGTCTTTGGTCGTTGTCAATAAGGATTTAAGGATAAAGATCGCCAATCGCACTTTTTATGAAACATTTGAAACAGAACCCGAAAATGTGACAGGCAGCAACCTGTGCGACATATTACAGGATAAAGATGGGGAACTTGCCGGCGAGTTGACCAGTCTATTTGGAACTATAAATATGCTGGAGAGGTTTGAGCTGCCTTATAGGTCAGAAAAGCTGAGTGAACTAATATTCGATATCACAGCAAGAGGATTAATTTATGCAGAAAACGAAGCTTTGGTTGTGATACGAGACGTGACCGATCGGAGGCAGGCCGAGAGAGCTCTGCTAAAAGCTCACGAGGAGCTTGAAACAAGGGTGGAAAAACGTACTGCCGAACTGAAAACAGCAAATGTTAAACTTCAGCAAGAAATAAAAGAACGGAGGAAGTTTGAGAAAACTTTACAGAAAAGTGAGGAGAAATACAGATTATTGGTAAAGAGTATTCCGGCTTGTGTTTATAAAGGATTCAAAGACTGGTCTGTCGAGTTTTTTGAGGGCAGTATAACGGAGTTGACGGGCTATAATAAGGAAGTGTTTGATTCCGGGGAATTAAATTTTATTGATTTAATTCTTAAGGAAGATATTGGAGCTGCAAGGGACATCTTCATCGAGGCCCTGAAAACGAACAAATCATATAAAAGGCAATTTAGAATCAGAAACAAAGCCGGAGAAATCCACTGGGTAGAAGACAGAGGCCAGATAAAATGCGACCCAAAAGGTGAAATTGAATATATAATAGGCATTTCATATGACATTACCGAACGGAAGCAGATCGAAATGGCACTCAGGGAATCCAAAGCCTACACCGAATTTGTCATACAAAACTTTTTGGATACCCTCATCGTGGTTGATGCTGAAGCTAAAATAAAAACCGTGAGCCTGGCGACCCTCCATCTATTAGGCTACGCAAAAGAAGAACTCGTTGGGCAGTCCATAGAGACTCTTTTTACAGAAAAAGAACAAGAAGTGTTCAGTACGTTTCAATTTTTCCGGAAAATTAAAAATGGACAACCCGTTCAGCCACAGGATACCATCCGCAATCGCGAACTCACCTACAAAACCAGAGACGGGCGGCTCATTCCCATGTCGTTTAACCTCAGCGTGATAACCGATGAAGGAGGCAACGTCACAAGCGTGGTGGCAGGAGCCAAGGATATCACAGATCTAAAGCAAATAGAGGAGGCATTACGGATCAGTGAAGAAAGCTTCCAGGCCATTGTCAACAAAATCCCCAGCGGCATCATTATTGTAAATAACAAGGGCATAGTAAAGTTTGTCAACCCCTCCGCAGAAATGCTCTTTCGCAGGAGCGCAGAGGAACTTGAGGGCAACATGTTTGGCTTTCCTGTAGCGGCAAATGAAAAATATGAAATTGACGTTATCCAGAAAGATGGAAAACAAGGGATAGCGGAAATGTCTTCGGTGGAAACACACTGGCAAGGGAAAGCTGCCTACGTCATATCGTTTTTCGACATCAGCACCATCAAAAAGGCCGAAGAAGCATTGATAAAAGCCAATAACGAGCTGAAAAAACTTGCCGAGATGAAAACGGATTTTATTGCGGTTGCCTCGCATGAACTCAGGACCCCGCTGACTTCCATCAAAAGTGCCATTGATATCCTGGCGACCGGAAAAGCAGGAGGACTCAATCAGAACCAGGAGCGATTTTTGAGCATGACGGTTCGCAATATTGACCGGCTGGCCATGATGATCGATGAGCTTCTTGATTTAGCCAAGCTGGATGCGGACAAGGCAGAAATTCACCTCTCGGAGGTAGACCTGATTAGCGTTATTCAGCAGGCAATCGTCACATTTAAAGCCCAGGCAGATACCAAATCCCAGACACTGGAGATAAATTGTCCTGAAGATCTACCCGCAGTTTACGCGGATCGAAATCGGATTGACCAGATACTATATAATCTCATGAGCAATGCCCTGAAATTCACCCCTGATGAAGGGAGCGTGTGCGTAAGCGCACAATTAGAGCGTCCAACACCGGATTCCGATTTAGAATATCCGAAGTGGATCGAGATCAGTGTGACAGATACGGGGACTGGTCTTTCGCCGGACGATCAAAAGCGGATCTTTGATCCATTTGTTCAGGCCGGGGGTTCTTTGGGTCGGACACACGAAGGGACCGGACTCGGCCTTTGCATTGTCAAAAAGTTAGTAGCGGCACATGGAGGAATGATTTCGGTAGAGAGCCAAGCCGGTAAAGGGAGTCGCTTTTTCTTCACCCTCCCGGTTTTTTCGCCACAAGCCGTTGAGATTGCTGCATGTGTACAGGAGATTCAACAATACATAGATTCTCCGCCTTTCTCATTGTTGGAGATAGATCTTAAGCATGTGATACCATTGAGCCTTCATCACCGGCGTTCAGATGCCCATATTGAGTTGCTGGATCAACATATAAGTATTGTCCGTGACGTTATCCGTCAGCCCGATCGCATTATCTCTCACCCGACCCTTTGCAGGTTGATCATAATATTGGCAAACACACCAAAATCAGGTGGAATGGTTGTGAAACCCAAACTCGATAAAGCTTTTGCAGGGAATCAAATCCTTTTTCAAGGCGTGCCCTTGCCTGTTCCCACCATTCTGGGACCTGTTGCTTTCCCCGAAGACAGCAAGAAACCGGAAGAACTTTTGGATATGCTCGGGACAATTGAAAATTGACGATTGAATAATGAAGATTGAATATTGAAGATTGCCGGAGCGAAGCGTAGATCCCGATTTGTCTGGAAAGATTGGGGAGGAACGAGTGAAGATTGAAGAGTGACTATTGAAGGTATTCTTACAATTTTATTAATAAAAAGATAGAGCGACCCGCCCGCCTCGCCTGAGCGAGCCAACAAAAGGACGAAGAGCATTGAGTACTGCTCGCGACCCGCCTGCCATGCATTAAATATGTCTTATCCATTTTGCTCATTGTGCCCAGAAGAACAAAGCGGCAAAGCCAAATCGTGCGAAATAGTGGCATTGCGGGCAGGTGGCGGGCAGGAGCGATTCCACAAATATTCAATCTTCAATCTTCAATATTTAATGGAAGGAGATAAAACTATGGACCAAAAAAGGGTGCTTATTGTCGATGACGAGCCGGACATTGTAGAAACGATCAAGTTTACTCTGGAACTTGAGAACATTGAATGTATAGAGGCATATGATGGAGAAGAAGCGCTTTTAAAAGCGAAGAGTGAAAATCCGAATCTTATTCTCTTAGACATCATGCTTCCGAAAATAAACGGCTACAAAGTTTGCAGGCTCCTGAAGTTTGATGAATCATATAAACATATTCCCATAATCATGTTGACGGCCAGGGCACAGGAAAAGGATGTAGAGCTTGGGGAGGAAACCGGTGCAGACGAATATGTTACAAAGCCTTTTGAGATGGAGACGCTTGTAGAAATGGTCAAGAGATACCTTGGGAATTGAATATTGAATAGGTAAGGGGTGTTGTTAATTTTAAGAAAATGTTTTTGGGGCTTTTGGGTTAGGATCTCCGAAGAAATTTTTCCTGTTTAACTCCAAGAAACTGGAAATTTGAAACTTGATAACAACCTTTATTGTCATTTCTTCCCCAAGTTTCAAGTTTCCAGTTTCAAGTTTCCAGTTCCAAGTATCTCGCCCAATTGTTCCCTTAATTCATCTTCAGACAGGATTAGAATAACCCCATTTTTTTTGTAAACCTATACCCTACCTCAAACTTTTAAGAAGGACCATATAATGATTAATCCCGATAAACCTGAAGAAGTTCAAAAGCCATGCATACAAAGTGAAGACATGCCGGAATTGGTTCAATTAACCAAAGCGTTTGCCCATAAAATCAGAAATCATTTACAAATTGTTTTGGCGGGTGTTGGTTATCTGAGTAAAACGTTACCTCAGGAAGAAAGATCTAAAATATCCATAGACAAGGTAAAACTGGCGGTGCATAGAGTAGACAAAATTATTTCTGGTTTCTTGCGATTTTGCGCAATGTCTGAATTTGCATTTGAATCCGTAGATCTCTGCAATCTGTTGAATGAATCGGCAAGCGCTATAAGGAACAGGCCCAATTTCAATCAGATAAAAATAGAAAACCTGTGTCCGGAAAAACCCATAACAGTAAAAGCGGATAGAAATATGCTTCAGCAGGTATTCATTAATCTTTTTAACAATGCACTCGATGCCATGCCAAAAGGAGGGGAATTAAAAATAAGGGCCTTCTCGGAGATAGAAAGCAGTGCCGGTCACACAACAGGTAATGATCTTAAAGTGGGTGATGAGATGGCAGTTGTTGAAATTGAAGATACCGGAAAGGGCATTTCCAAAGATGTATTGCCAAGGATATTTGAGCCTTTTTTTACCATAAACAAATCAAGCAATGGCACAGGACTTGGACTCAGTATGGTAAATTTAATCGTGGACCGGCACCAGGGCAATATTGATGTGGAAAGTGAAGTCAACAAAGGGACAAAATTTATTATTAAACTGCCACAATCCAGGATCCCGGAAAAAAGTATCAATATGACGGACAGAAAAAAGATACTCTTGATTGATGACGAAGAAGATTTCTGCTTCTTTGTCAAAGAAGATCTTGAAAGTACGGGGAAATTTAAAGTTATAACAGCGACCCGTGGCAAAAAGGGAATTCTGTTGGCTCGCTCAGAAAAACCGGATCTGGTGCTGCTGGACCTGGATATGCCCGAAATGTCCGGTGACGATGTGGTTGTAGCGCTTCGGGACAATCCTGAAACCGACAAAATACCTGTCATATTTCATACGGCCCTGGTTACCCAACATGATCTCGGCATGGAAAGGCGGGGAAAAATAGCAGGCTGTGACTTTATAACCAAACCTTTAACCACAGAGGAACTGGTATCCGAAATAAAAAATATTATGGGCTGGTAATCCGAGGTTTAGTCGTGAGAAACGGGTATTGACGATTGTCGATTGTCGATTGTCGATTGTTGATTGAATATTGAACTGGAAACTCGAAACTGGAAACTGGAAACTGGAAACTGGGAGGGCTGAGCATGAAAGAGATCTATGAGTTGGATGTTTACAAACTGTCCGAAGATCTTTCCGATCTCATTTGGTATGCATTTGATCAATGGTCAACTAAAGTACAGAGAACCATAGGTTACCAGATTATCCGATCGTCTGATAGCATCGCTGCCAATTTAGCTGAAGGCTATGGGCGCTACAGTCCTGCAGACAGGAAGAAGTTTTATCTTTATTCACGGGGATCTTTTGAAGAAACAAAGGCATGGCTGCGGAAGCTCATCCGCCGGAAGATCATCAGCGACGAAAAAGTCTCAAATTACACGTCGATCATTGACGAACTGGGTCCAAAGCTCAACGCATTCATCAGAAGCACAAAATAGGAAAGAGTCTTTCAAGTTTCGAGTTTCGAGTTTCAAGTTTCAAATATCAAATATCAAATTTCAATCCTAATATGCCGGTATATAAATACAAAGCCAGAGACAAATCCGGAAAGGCAATAGATGGAGTTATGGAGGCCTCCAGCTCCCAGATAGTGGCCGGCCATCTGGATAGCTTGAGCTACATCCCGGTTTCCATAAAGGAAAAAAAGAAGGATATCATACCATTAGATTTTCTCCGGGCAAATAGAGGGGTTGGCCTTGACAATTTGATCTTATTCAGCCGCCAGCTCAGCACTCTAATTAATGCGGGCATTCCTCTGCTTCGCGGCCTGGATGCTTTATCGGAACAGACGGAAAACAAGAGGATGAAGGAGGTGATAGATACGATACGGAACGATATCCAAGGGGGAGGCACCCTGTCAGATGCCCTGAGCAGGCATCCAAAAGTATTTTCCGAGCTCTATGCCGGTATGATTCATGCAGGAGAAACCGCAGGAACCCTGGATGAAATTCTGGATCGTCTGGCCAGCTTAAATGAGCGCGAAAAGGATACCAGAGCCAGGATAAAGGAAGCCACACGCTATCCCAAAATAGTGGTAATCACTATTTCGGCAGCCTTTATCGTGCTGGTGAACTTTGTGGTGCCTCGATTTGCAAAAATGTTTTCAAATTTTGATGCGACGCTTCCCCTGCCGACCCGGATAATGATTGGTATAAGTCATGTTTTTCGTGAGTATTGGTTTGTAATGATCATTGCGGCATCCTTGATTGCCCTGGGATTTCGCTGGTACACAAACACCAAATCCGGCAGATTGAAATGGGACGGCCTTATGTTACGAATTCCCGTCTTCGGCCCCCTTTTTCTAAAAATTACCCTGTCGAGGTTTACTCATATACTGGGGATGTTAATACGAAGCGGTATCAACATCTTAGACGCCTTGAAGATTGTGTCTGCCACCACGGGTAATGTTGTAATCTCCCGGGAGTTGGACAAACTCGAGGAAAGTGTGAGGCAAGGAGGCGGTCTGTCCCAACAGCTCAGAAAGAGTGGGGTATTTACACCCATGGTGGTGCAGATGATCTCTGTAGGTGAGGAGACCGGAAAAATTGACGAGATGTTGGCTAAGGTATCACAGTACTACGAATTAGAGACGGAATATACCATTAAGAACCTCTCTACACTTATTGAACCGGTGTTGATCATCACCATCGGGGGGATGGTTTTGTTCCTGGCTCTTGGCATATTCCTTCCCATGTGGGACATGGCCCGGGTAGTGCTTAAATAATTGAATATTTTCGATTGAAGATTGACTATTGAAGGTATTCTTACAATTTTATTAATAAAAAGATAGACGGAGGTGAAGTAAATGGAAAATTGAAAGAGCGAAGCGACTTCAACCAATCTTCAATCTTCAATATTCAATATTAACTATTCAACCCAAAAAGGAGGACAAGTAAAATGAAAACACTAAACAATCAAAGAGGTTTTACACTTATTGAACTGGTTGTGGTCATCGTGATCCTTGGCGTTTTGGCCGTCATTGCCGTGCCTAAGTATCTGGATATAAGAGAAGAGGCTGAAAAGGGAGTGGCCAGTGGGGTGACTGCCGCCTTGAGGGGGGCCATTGCGATACGTCATGCCAGGTACCTGATGGACAATGATCAGGCTTACGATGCTGATGCCGTAGTAGCCGGTGTCGAACAAGAAGACCTTACTAGTTTAGTGAATGCATCAAACAGAATTACAGCTACCTTCGCCAGCACTAACACCTATGGTTGGAACTATACAGCCAGAGATGGAAATACCTCAGCCAAGGTGGCAAAGGGTTGGTAAGCTCGCACTATAACGCAAGGACAAGGTGGACCGCGCTTCCCCATGGCAACTGGTCTCCGGTTGTCATGGGGCCCACAATATGTACGGGGATTTGTGGCCGATTGACAATGACTGCCCCTGCTCGCATATGCTTGTAATCTCAGGGTTTGGGTCCCGGTGCCTGTGAAATTGGGAACTTTTATGAAGTACATGTATAAAAAAACATGTGTATATCTTATCTGTGGCCTGAGCCTTTCTCTACTTATATTCTGCGCCTATTCTAATACTTTTTATTCCCCACTGGTTTTAGATGATTTTCACTCCTTTATTGAGGAGCCGAAAGTTTATGTTTCTTTATCAAATTTCGAATCATTCCAGGAACTTTCTAAGACTAAATTTGGCATAAGCCGATTTATTCCAATGTTGACTTTTGCATTGGATTTTAAATTGGGCAAGGGGAATATCGCCACTTTTCACTTAACTAACCTTGTTATTCATTTTCTCGCGGCTTCTGCGCTTTTTTTCTTTCTATCGACGCTTTTTGATTCTCAAGAATTAAATCCATACGTTGATGGCAGGCGACAGTTTCCTTCACCAATATTACCTTTTCTAATCACCGGCCTGTGGGCCTTAAATCCTGTACAAACCAATGCTGTCACTTATTTAGTGCAAAGGATGACCTCGCTTGCGGCACTGTTTTATCTGCTTTCGCTCGGCCTTTATCTCTCGGCCAGATGGAAACATCGGGAAAAAGGCTTTAGTTGTATTGTGGCAGTCTATTATCTATTGTTTTTTCTTGCCTTTCTATCGGCCCTGATCTGTAAGCAAAATACTTTCACCTTACCGATAATTATCCTGTTGCTGGAGCTGGTATGCGTAAACCCGAATTTTAAAAACAGGTTGTTTAACAATAAAAGGTTGTTGGCATTTCTTTTTCTGTTTGCATTAGGAGCTTTGTGTGCGGTTCTTTATAATTTTCTCCCTAACGTGCTTAATGGTTATAGCCATCGCCATTTTACATTGCCCCAAAGGCTTTTGACAGAACTTCGGGTGGTGGCATCCTATATTTTTCTCCTCCTGTTGCCTCTACCTTGTTTTATGAATCTCGAGCATGATGTTACGATTTCATCGTCTTTATTTTCCCCGATGACCACCTTATGGTCATTATTGCTTCTGGTGGCCATTGTCGGGGTGGGATGGAGAGTACGAAAGAAATATGCTCTTGTTTCCCTTGGAATTTTCTGGTTTTTTCTCAATTTGCTGATTGAGTCAACAATTCTTCCTCTTGAGTTGAAATTTGAGCATCGCCTTTACCTCCCGTCAGTGGGATTTTATCTTACTTTAGTACCCATTGGTTTCATATTTACAAAAAATATTTCCATATTCAACAAGATTCGAACCCCTCATTTAGCGGCTGTTGTTCTTGGGTTTATTCTTTTTTCCATCTTTTTTTCGCTCACCTACAGAAGAAACAGGGACTGGCAAGATACAATTACCTTGTATCGGGATTGTGTAAGAAAGGCCCCGGAAAAGGCCAGAAACCATGGCAATCTGGCCAGGGCATATGCTGAGGCCGGCAACTATGAAAAGGCTATCCGGGAAGCGGAGATCGCCATCTCCCTTGGACAAAAGGGGTACGAGGATTATTGGGTTGCGGCATCTAACATTACCGGGAGCCTCATTGCCGTAAATGATTTTGAACAAGCAGCCAAAAGGGGAAAACAATTTCTTGACAATGCCCCTGAATATGCAAAAAAAAATACATGTCCCTTTTTTTTGGCTAACCTGGGAACCGCTTATATGCATGAAAAAAGCTATGACTTGGCCTATGATACATTTTATAACGGGCTTAAACACTTTATATTTTGCGATTCACTTTACCTGCCAATATTGGAAGCAACAATGGAAAGCTTATTAAAAGTTATCTATCAAGATGATGCTCACTTAGCGAAGAAACTGCTAATAGCCAAAAATGACCCCGCCGGTATTGATGGAAAAATGGCCCATATTTTCTTTTATCTTCGTGATTATGACCGGGCTATGAAATACTGCCAAAAGGGTTTAAGTAAGAATGCTGATTCAAGTGAATGTATGAAGCTTAAGCAGAAAATAGAGGATATCAAATAGATGCCGGGTAGCACAGCTCCGGGGTATTGTGAATCATCAATCATGAACCGTCAATTTTACCCAGTTCAATTTCCGCTGTTGCGGAACCCCTTTGGGGATTTAACCGGGGCGTCAATCCTCAATAACAAAGGCTTTACCCTCATCGAGATTGTGTCAACATTGGTCATCATCGGGGTCCTGGCTGCCGTAGCCACAACGAGGTTTATTGACACCTCATCGATTTCTGCAAGAGGCGCCGCAGAAATGATTCAGGCAGATATCAGATACGCACAGGAAACTGCCATGACCGAGCATATATCAAAAAGTGTTATTTTTAGCACCGGCTCGTCGGCTTATACATTCAGTCCCGCCAGTGGCATGGATCCTTCGGGTGAACTCCCTTCAGGGGTAACCATAGGAAATAACTTTACCGTTACCTTTAACTCCCTGGGAGAACCAACCGCAGGAGGCGGGAGCTCTGTGAGTATATCGGCTAACAGCCAGGACAAGACCATTAGCGTCACTAATTATACGGGAAAGGTGAGTATAGATTAGGGTTCAGAGGTTTAGAGGTTCAGAGGTTTAGAGGTTCAGAGGTTCAGAGGTTCAGAGGTTTAGAGGTTCAGAGGTTTAGAGGTTCAGGGTAATAAACATCGAACATCGAACGTCCAACATCGCCCCAGTGAAATAGATAAAAAGTTTCACGAGGTAAAAATGTTGAATGAAAAAAGCGGCCTGCGCCTCTAAAGGCTGAAAAGAAAAAGAAATAATTTGAGGAGCGAAGCGACATCATTATTCGACGTTCAACGTTCAATGTTCGATGTTCGACGTTCATCTTTTAATATGTTCGATGTTCGACGTTCATCTTTTAATATGTTCAATGTTCGACGTTCATCTTTTTAATTCGACGTTCATCTTTCAAAACAACCTAGCGGTTATGGGGTACTGGATGCCGGATAACACAGCACCGGGGTATTGTGAATCATCAATTATCAATAGTCAATAGTCAATCCACAATCATCCCTCCGGGCCGTAGGCCCTACGGGCCGGAGGCAATCATCAATCCAAAAGGTTTCACCCTTGTAGAGGTTATCATTTTTATTGTAGTGGCGGGGATTCTTGCATCAGGAATCTTCATCCCTTTTATGACCATTCTTAAGGGGAGTATGACCCCGGAGAAAGTAGCTACTGCTACCTATCTGGCACAGCAAAGGATGGAATTTTTCACAAAGAACAGTTATGAATCGGAACAATTGAACCCCATCGCACTCACATCTTACACATCAGCTGGCATCTCCGGTTACCAGTGGCAGTGGGAGATTTCCTATGTTGATGAAGGCCTGGCAAATTCACCAGGCGATGTGGGGTATAAACTCATTTTGGTAAGGGTAAAGGATCCCGATAACGAGGCCGTTGAACTACAGACTGTGGTTACCATGCGGCCTGGAGATGAATAGAAACTTGAAACTCGAAATTTGATACTGGAACATAAAACGAGAGGTGCATTAACAGTTTGTTAATTGCTATCCAAGACTTTTTGGTTTCAGGTCTCAGGTGTCAGGGGACATGTAGGTTTCAGGTGTCAGTGTTCAGGTTTCAGGTCTGGCGATTCCTGACACCTGACACCTGACACCTGATTGCAAGGCTTTCGCTCAAAAAATGAATAAGTTAATGGGTGAAAACCATTTTAACAAATCGGTAATTCTCCCAAAACGAGGAGCGGGAAACAAGATTATAATGAACGCCAAAGGGATGACCCTTATTGAAATCATCGTAGTGATAGTTCTACTTTCCATTATAGGTCTCTTCACCTTTGACTTCGTAGGTAAGGGTGTGGAAACTTATATTATAGCAAGCAATCAGGTAGGGCTGCTCGCTGAGGCGAAGCTGGCCATGGAGCGTATGACAAGAGAAATCAGGGACGCTAATATTATCGTAGCGGTGGTTTCAAACCCATCCGGGGATTCCATCAATATTATAAAAAGCCACCCCACTGACCTTGATATCGCTACAGAGATAACTTTTCAAAAGAACGGAAGCACACTGGAACGAATAAGGGTGGGCTACACCACCGAACCCCTGGCAGATAATGTGTCAAGTTTTAACGTAACCAACGATTCCAACGAGATAAAGTTAGAATTGACCCTTTCTCTAGCTGGGGGAGAAAATGTTACCCTGCATACAAAGGTTTATCCCAGGAATTTGGCATTTGAACCGTCTGAAGATTTTGGTGGCGCCAAGTTTCATGGCCGGTGGAAGGAGTACAATGAATGGCAGGAGGGTTAGTCTGATGAGAAATTCAAGTATTTTTTTGAAAAGCATGAGGGAAGGAGGGTTAGTCCAATGAGAAATTCAAGTATTTTTTTGAAAAAAAACATGAGAGAGAAGGGAGTATCTGCTGTAGCATTAGTTATCGTCCTTTTGGTCATGAGTGTTTTGGGCTTTGTTTTAAGCTCATTAACTGTAACCAAGCAAAAAACCGTTCTTCTACCACTTAAATCTGCTCAGGCCTTTTATGCAGCCCAGGCAGGGATAGAGTATGCAATTCGCTATACTGCTGACAATCAGGCAACGTTTTGGGCATGGCCTGCCAATATCTTTCCAATAGATATAGATTTGGAGACAGGAAGTTTCAATGTAACCTATGACCAGGGAACCAAGATCATAACTTCAACCGGCACGGCCGGTACGGCAATAAGGATAATCACCTTAAGTTCACTTTTCCCCTGCGCGTACGCAGATGATGGCGATTACCCCCAAACAGACCCTGGAGTAATCACCTTAGCCTCATTTCCTTCTTTCGTGGCAGGTGGAGTGGTCACTCTAAAGCCGGGAGTTCCACCCTACCAGGGCGGTCCACCTTATGGTGGGGATCAGAAACACATCTATGTTCCTACGGTAAATGATACTGATTACAATGTTTACATTTTCCAGATAGATTTGGCCAAGGCAGAGGGAAAGCATCAGGCCAGGCTGGATCAAATGATACTTGGCGGTACTACGGTTTGGACAGGGCCAAAGGGAAAAGCGCCGGATATATCCACAAACCCTGACAGCCCCACTCCTTTTCCATTCGATCAAGTAACTTACTATACTATGGTTCCTACTATTGATCCGGATGTGTTAATGGACATAATTCAGGTCCAGGCTACGGCTGAAATTCCAGGGACATGGCACCTCACCTTTCACTATTCCAAGCAGACTGACCTGTCCGACCCTGAGGCCAGTAAATTAACATTTGTCATATCATGACGATGAAGTAAGCATGGATTTCAAGTGGGGTGGTGAAAATCGCCCTGTATGCAGATGGAATTTTAATCCCATTTTTGTTCAATATCTTGCATATCTTCAGGTTTCAGGTTTCAGGTGTCAGGAATGATGAACAGATGCGCTGGCACCTGACACCTGAAACCTGAAACCAGGGAAATAATCTGAACGTTGAACCTTGAACCCATAAACGGTTATGAAATGCTTAAACTAACCAAAACCAGCATCGGCCTGGACATTGGCAGCCATTCCATAAAAATGGTAGAGTTAAAGCTTGCTCCAAAATCGGTTTTTATGACCAATTTTGCCGTTAAAGAACTCCCTCCTGAATCGAGTTCGGGTGTAATCGCTGAAAACATAAAAGCGCTCTTCCAGGAGAAAAATATCAAGGCCCAAAAGGTGACATTAGAGATAAGCGGCGCTCAGGTAGCCATAAGACACATTCGCCTCCCCTCCATGCCCAAAAAGGAACTCAAAGAGGCGGTAAGATGGGAAGCCGGTAAATTCATTTCCTTTTCCCCGGAAAAGGCCATCGTGGAATTTCAACTTTTAGGTGAGGTAGTTGAAGAAGGGGTAAAAAAACTCGATCTTATGGTAGCCGCCGCCGAGGGGAACTTCATTGAGGAACAATTATCCGTTATTAAAGAGGCGGGCCTTGAAGCTGCCGGCATAAGCACCATCCCTCATGCCTTGTGGCATTGTATGCAAACGATTCCTCAGGCTAAAAAGGGGGTAACCGCCCTCATCGACATCGGCGCCAAAAAGACCAATATAAGCATATTCAAAGATAATAAATTGCATTTTACCAGAGAGATAGCCACCGCCGGAAATGCCTTTACAGAAGCGGTAAAGGAGGCGGCAACCTTAGAAGGCGCTGCCCTGGATTTTGAAAAGGCTGAAGCCTTCAAAAAGTCGTATGCCATACCCAAACACGAAGGTGTTGAAGAAACCAAAGGCAAAGTCCCCTTTCAAAAGCTTTCTTTTGTGATGAGGCCGGTGCTTGAGAGGCTCTTGACCGAAATAAATCGTTCCTTTGATTTTTATAAAAGCCAATTTAAAGAAGAAGTAGAAGAAGAAAAAAGGATATTTATATGCGGAGGGGGGGCGGAGCTAAAAGGCTTAAAAGAATATATAGAGGATCAGTTGGGTGCTAAGGTAGACCTATTAACTCCCTTTAAAGATATGGCGCCTGTTTTGGCCACAGCTGCCGGTCTGGCCCTGGGCAGGGCCAAAGAATTCAACCTTTTACCTGAACAATACCGGCTGACGCCTTTGGTATTAGTGAAAAGGCACCTTCCTCTGGCATTAGCCTGTTTATTGTTCTTTGTCCTCTTTGCTGTATACCTCAGGATGGATTCGACATGCACTAAGTATAAAAAACAGTTAGCGCTGAAAGAGACTCATTTGGCCGGTTTGCAGTCATTTGACAGAAAACTTGTTCAACTAAAGGAAAATAAGAAAAGATTGAATCAGAACAAGGCACTTTTTCCCGTGGCAGCCCCGGAGCAACCACGGTGGATAGACGTATTTAAAGAGATAAGCCACATTATTCCTGAAAAAACCGCCTTAACTCACCTGATACTAAAAACCAAAGACACCGTGAAAGAACTGCATCTCAATGGAGTTGCCTTTGGAGGAGACGAAAAAATAGCGCAAAGTATACTTGAAATTATGCAAGCTCTAGAGTTTTCTCCTTTATTCTCAGATGTTAGACTATCTTCCAGCGCGGAAAATAACGAATACAGCATGCCGGGGGCAAGTTTTGACCTCAGTTGCAAGATAACGGTTCAGCCACTAAGCCACTAAGTACATGTATTCGTAATTACGGTCACGTATTTATAACTTGGCTTATTCATTCTATTTATGCAAAACTTTTGGACTTCACCTTATACGGAATAGTGAGCATACAAAAATACGTCATCGTATTTATGAATTAGAGCACTAAGTCACAAAGAAGAGATATGAATTTTAAATCTTTATCAAAAAGAGAAATATTGATGGTCGGGGCTGCGGTTCTTGCGGTGCTGCTTATGTGTTTCTATGTGTTTGTTTATCAGCCTAAAAACAAACAGTGCATGGTCTTACAGGAGCAAATAAAAAGTGCGGATCTTGAGATAGAGCGAATATCGAGAGCGATCCCGGATTTAAAAAAATTGGAGAAAGAGGTTGCCCGGGAGCAGGAAAGGGTTTCTTTGTTCAAAAAAACCACATCTGATATGAAGCCGATGGAGCAAGTTCTACAACAGTTGTCAAGAAATACCTGTAATTTAGGTATAGATGTGATTTCCATGAAACTGGTAGAGGAATCGGAGCCGTCTTTGGAAACGTCCCGTTACAGGAAGATGACCATAGTGATCAACATTCAATGTTCCTACCGCTGTCTGGGCTCATATCTCAAGGGGTTGGGCGACTTGCCCGGATTGTTTATTTTTGATGGACTTGAAATAGTAAGAGACGACCGGATTTTTCCTAAGCTTCGGGCAAAATTAACGCTAACCAATTATTTTTCCGGAGAAAAGGTATGAGAAAAAAGTGGGCAGGTTTGGGTGTCGTCATAGCGGCAGGCATAGCCTTTTACACGTACAGCCAATTTATGTCTCATAGCAAAAAAGAGACCCCGGTTACCCGACCCCCGTCTGATGAGGCAAAAGTACAGGATATGCAGGAAAACATATCTTCATATGCGCCGGAACTTGCAGACAAGAAAAGTTCTCCGGAGAATACCTGGGGAAAAGATCCCTTTAAGTTCCCCCCTGGTGCAGAATTAAGAGTGGCTGAACAAGGGGAATCCCTGAAGGCTATACAAGCCCCTGTAAAAAAGCTCACTGCCATCTTGATCACTGATTCTCAAAAAGTCGCTTCCATTAACCACAAAGTGGTGACGGTGGGAGATGTGATAGATGGAGAAAGGGTCCTGGAAATTATGCCTGATAGAGTAATTTTACAAAAGGGCACTTCGAAACGAGTAATTACACTTGATGAAAGTCCTATTCAATGGATAAAAGATAAGTAAGCGTTCACGGGTTCAAAAGTTCACCGTTCAGAGGTTAAAAAGTTGATTGGTTCATAATGTTCACCCAATAAAATCAATGGCTGAAGAAAACATCGTAAAGCGATTAACCCTGAACCTATGAACCCTGAACCTATGAACTCTGAACCTATGAACCCTGAACCTATGAACCTTGAACCTATGAACTCTGAACCTATGAACCCTATAAATAAATTCCTTATACTTTTGGTATTCCTTATGCTCTTTGGATGTGCAACTCCTGAAACAGGTAAGAACAAGGTCTCTGTATGCGTTGGCCCGCCCCCTACCCTGCCCGTCAGGGAGAAACTGGAGGAATTAACCGTATTTCCAATTGAAGAAGAGACAAAGGAACCGGAAGATCTTTACACGCTTTCATTTAGAAAGGCGGATGTATGCGAAATTCTGTCAGTTTTGTCCAGGGAAAGCAAACTGAATATTATTGTCGATCCTGATGTCAAAGGAGAGGTCACTGTAGATTTAAAGAAAGTTACCCTGGACAGGGCCTTACGATACCTTCTTACTCCTCTGGATCTTGAGTATAAGAGGGAGGCAAATGTCATCAGGGTATCCCCTGTTAAGATGCGGTCCAGAATGTTTACCCTCAATTATCTGACCACCAAACGGGGAGCGAGCGGTGAGATATCCGCCAAAAGTGGCAGAACAGAGAAAAGGGAAGGGGAAGTGGAAGGGGAAGGGGAAGGTGTCAAAGTTAATACATCCGATACTGTGGAACTCTGGAAGGAGATAAAGGAGGAGTTAAAAAGTATCTCCTCGAAAGAAGGCAGGTTGACGGTTAATAAGGCATCGGGGTCTATCCTGGCTATCGACTATCCTCAAAACCTGGCCACAATCGCCCAGTTTTTGGAGACTATTGAAGGCTCGGTGCAAAGACAGGTGATGATTCAGGCCAGAATAATAGAGGTAACCCTTTCTGATGAATATCAGATGGGCATTGACTGGTCTGACATCGCCAAAAGTGGTGGCCTTCAATGGACCTTTAATCAGCTTCTTGCCCCTGCTACTAAAGTTTTCCAGATAGGTATCTCTGATTCTGACTTCTCTTTGCTCCTGGATGCCATGTCAACTCAAGGAAAAATAAATATCTTATCCAGCCCCAGGGTTTCTACCTTAAATAACCAGCCGGCGATTATAAAGGTGGCCACCGAGGATGTCTATTGGGAGAGCTTAACTGAAAGCGACAGCTCCGGAAGGACTACTTCCAGCACGCCCCAATGGATCACCGTGGGGATTATCCTGAAGGTTACCCCGCAAATAGATTCCAAGGGCAGGATTATTATGGATATACACCCCAGTGTCACCGAAAAAGTGGGGGAGTCGACATCGAGTGCAGGGGATATCGCGCCCATTATAGATGTGAGGGAAACAAATACGGTGGTCAAGGCAAGGAACGGACAAACTGTGGTTATTGGCGGGCTGTTACAGAAAAGGCAAATAACGGAGGTAACCGGTGTTCCCTTTCTGAAAGATATTCCCTTTTTAGGTCATATGTTTCGAAAGACCGTGGAAACGAAAAAAAAGACCGAACTGGTCATCATGCTTACCCCTACGGTTTTGTTGGGAAATGAGATCCGGGATCAATCCATTGGAGAATTTTCATCCGGCTTTGTCCTTAACCCTGAACGTTGAACCCTTTGGGATTGAAGATTGACGATTGAAGATTGACGATTGTTCTTAATTGACTATTTACGATTGAATATTGGTTATTAACCTTCAATCTTTGACTCCTGAGTTTTAATTAAAAAAACACTGAACCTATGAACCTATAAACCCTGAACCTGTGAACGGTTACGATAATGTATCTCGATTTCTACGCACTAAACGAAAAACCTTTTAATCTGACCCCCGATACCCGGTTTCTTTATATGAGCAGAAATCATCAGGATGCATTAAACCATCTTATCTACGGAATCAGGGAAGAGGAATGGTTTATGGTGCTTACCGGCGACATTGGAACCGGTAAGACGACCACTGTTCGTGCACTATTAGAGAAGATACATGAAGATACCAGCAGCGCCCTGATTTTGGATCCCTTGCTCGAAGAAGAGGATTTTATAAAGGCTGTGCTTGAAGACTTTGGGATTGATCTCCCCGATCATTCGGAAGTTACAAGGAAGGAGTTAATAAATCGGTTGAATCAATTTTTACTGGGCGAACATATTCAGGGAAGAAAGACGATTTTAATAATTGATGAGGCACAGCATTTATCGGACCAGGCTCTGGAGGAAATAAGGCTGCTCTCCAACCTTGAAACAGAAAAAGCAAAGTTGCTTCAGATTATCCTGGTCGGTCAGGTTGAGTTGCATCAAAAGCTGAAGTCCTCATTATTACGGCCGCTGAATCAAAGGATCTCGATTCGCTACCATTTGTCGCCCTTAAGCAGGGTTGACATAGATAAATATATCCATCATCGCCTGTCGGTGGTGGGTCATAACGGTCATATCACCTTTTCTGCCGGAGCCCTCAATGAAATATTTAAACATTCTCGAGGAATTCCGCGTCTCATCAACCTTATTTGTGATCGGACATTGCTTGCCGGATATGCCAGGCAAACTTACTACCTGGATAAAAGAACGGTAAAAAAAGGGACTCAGAGTCTGAAAAAACAGGGTGTTTCTTACACCACTCCTCCAAAAACCAAAAGACTCATTTTTTTAGGAGTCCTGGCCCTATTTCTGGGATGTGCTTTTCTTATAGGACCTCGCGGTGAAGCTCTTTATGTGAAGTTTGCAAAGTTTACTCACTCTTTAAGGAAGCCTGTTCATAACCGTCTGCCAGGCAAGCAGGCGCTGCCTGTAACTGAAGAATCCTCTGCGCCCCCCCCTGCAGGGGGAATCGGATCCACATCCACCTCTATCAATGAGAGCACACCCTTGGCAGGAGTAACTAACCAAACTTATGGTATCCAAATTAGCTCTAATCAAGATAATAGTGAAGCCCTTATGGATGTTAATCAACTACAGAAACTGGGATACCGCGACTTTACCATTGTCAAAACAAAGATTCCAGGAAAAGGGATCTGGTATCGGGTGTTGTTTGGGAAATTCCGGACCAGAGACGAGGCCCAGACCATGTTAAATAAAATAAAAACGATCAAAGCTTTTTCTGATTCCCGGATAATCAAATACAAATAAAGGTAAGAGATGAGCCTTGTCGTTGATGCGTTAAAAATCGCCCAGAAAATTGGGGTGGCAAAAGGACCTCTCCCACCATTTATCAAATACCCATATGAAGAAGGGTTACGGATAAGGGCCTTTATTTCCAAACATACCCGGCTGTTCAGAGCTACAATCGGATTCACTGTGCTCATGATCCTTGCGGTTTTTGTGATAACATCCCTGAACAGCAAGTCCAACTCCGATTCCGAGGCGGATGTGTCTCATAAAAGCACTGCCGTCATCACGTTACCCTCACGGGAGTCCGCTGCGGCTCCCGCTGAAACCGAACTTTCTGAAGAAAATTTCTCGCCGGTTCAGGAAGCGAAAATCCAGGCCGTAGGCCATGACCAAAAGTCAGCACCCCCCTCTTTAAAACTCAATAATACACCATCAAAAGATAATTCCGGTCCAAACAGGAGAGTTTTGGTCGAAATAAAAACTTCGAATGGCGTTGTGCATCACTTTGAGCGTGCCGTCTCTTATCAAAAACGAGGAGACAAAGCCATGGCCATGAAGGAATACGGAAAGGTTATAGCAATAGATCCCTTAAACGTGGAATCCCACAACAACTTAGGTGTGATTTATAAGGATATGGGAAAGCTAAACCAGGCCATTAAGGAGTTTCAGACAGTCCTTTCCGTGAATCCCCGTCAAGAAAAGGCCCATAACAACCTGGGGATTATTTACTATCTCCAGGGGAATCCGGAAAAAGCCATTCAAGAATTCAGAAACGTCCTTGATATCAATGCCAGGAATATAGAAGCGTATATAAACATGGGCGTTATTTACAAGAAACAGAAGCAGACAGGCAAAGCCAGAAGGGCATTGGAAAATGCCCTTTCCATGGATCCACACTGTCCCGAGGCCCACTACAATTTAGCTCTTGTCTGTGAGGAAAATGGGCATATCAAGGAAGCCATCACCCACTACCAGACGTTTATCCAGGTTGCAGACACTACACACCCTGAATTGGCGGCAAGGGTTAAGAGACATTTGGAGACACTATCTGACTGAAGAGCAAATAATTGAATATTGACGATTGAATATAAACCGGAAAAGTTACAAGTGAGCTAAAGTTTGAAGTGAGCTAAAGTTAATGTATGTGCCGTTGGCACTATCAATTTAAATAAAAACTGATTTGCGCTGGAAGCGCTTTCCTTAACTTTAGTCACTTTAGTTCACTTTAGGCATTTTAAACTTTTTAATGAATAGAATGAATAAACCAAAATATAAATACGTTACCGTATTTAAGAATACATGTACTAAGAAGGAGACAATATGTTTACAACTCAGATTGACTTAGACAGTTACCTTATAGACGTGAAGGTCATAGACCTGGTTCCTGAAAGTCTGGCACGTCGTTACCAGCTGATACCTCTATTTAAGATTGGTAACAGCTTAACCTTGGCCATGGCTGATCCCCACAATATTCATGCCCTGGATGAGGTCATGCTCAAAACCGGATGTGAAGTCGAAACTGTTGCCAGCACGGAGGTTCAGATCAAAAAGGCTATCGACCAATATTATGGCGTCAGCGATTCTATAAAAGATATGGTAAATGGATTTGCCGAGGAAGGCCGGGAGCCTTTGGGAACAGAGGAGGGTCCTGCGATTAAATTGGTGGACCTGGTTATGGTCAGAGCTATTCGAGATGGTGCCAGCGATATACATATCGAGCCTGATGAAAAAGGGGTACGCACCCGTTACCGGATTGACGGTGTCCTTCATGAATCCGGTTCCCTTCCCACGAACCTTCAGTCTGCCATCATCTCCCGCATAAAGGTTATGGGAAACATGGATATTGCCGAGAGCAGAGCACCCCAGGATGGGCGTTCTCATATTAAAATGGAGGGCAAAGAGATTGAACTGCGTATTTCAACCTTTCCAACAATCCATGGTGAAAACGTGGTAATTCGTATTCTCGACCAAAGCAATGCCCTAATGGGATTAGAAGGCCTGGGATTTTCAGACCATATGAAAAGATATTATGAAACCCTCATTACGAGCCCATACGGTATTATATTGGTTACCGGGCCTACCGGCAGCGGGAAGACCACCACCCTCTATGCCTCTTTGAATAGCATTAATTGTCCCGAAAAGAATATCATCACCATTGAAGACCCGGTGGAATATCGGCTCAGTCTCATCCGCCAAACACAGATTAACCCCAAGGCAGGAGTAACCTTTGCTGCTGCTATCAGATCCGCCCTGCGCCAGGATCCCGATGTCATCATGGTGGGGGAGATAAGGGATTTGGAAACTGCGCAGGCTGCTGTCAGGTCTGCTTTGACCGGACACCTGGTTTTTAGTACCCTGCATACCAACGATGCTCCCGGCGCCCTGACGCGGCTGTCGGATATAGGAGTGGAGCCATATCTGATCTCTTCTTCTGTTGTGGGGTCATTGGCCCAACGTCTGGTGCGCACCATTTGTCCGAAATGCAGGGAACGTTATCAACCTGAACCCGGAATAGCAAAGACCTTGGGTCTATCAAACGTAAAGGATCATATCTTTTATCGGGGGAAGGGCTGTAAGAGTTGCCGGCAAACCGGATATAGGGGCAGAATCGCTCTTTTTGAACTCCTGAGAGTAAACGACCGAGTACGGGATTTGATTTCCCAGAGAAAACCTGCCGGCATGATTAGAAAGGCGGCCAGAGAAACTCTGGGTATGAAAGCCCTTCGAGAAGATGGTATAGATAAAGTCTTGAAAGGAATCACCACCATCGAAGAGGTAAACAAGGTAAGCTTTGAGATAGAAGAGCAAACCATTGACGATTGAAGATTGAAGATTGACGATTGAAGATAAACCGGAAAAGTTACAAGTGAGCTAAAGTTTGAAGTGAGCTAAAGCCCGCCCTGGTGCTAATCGTTTATATATTGATTTGACTTATGCACCATTACAAACATGACTTTTTGAGTACAGAGTATTGGTGATCGGTCTGGGCCAGGGTTAAGGAGTCGCTACGCTCCGGCTTTTATAAAAATTGGCAGAATTCCTTAACTTTAGGCACTTTAGTTCACTTTAGATCACTTCACACTTAATTGGCTAAGCATTTTATTTGCCAAAAAGGAGGTAATCAGGATGTTTTTACTAAGGACTTTTGCTTTTGGATTAAGCCTGATGATTGTTTTTGTGGCCTTGACTTTGATTTTCGGGAGGTACGTAAAAGTCAGCAACCAGTTAGATCGGTGGATTTCTACACATGGTTTGTTTGAACAACTGGATTCTTCCATCTCTGTTGATAAATTCCTTTTAACCCGTTTGACAGGTGTTTTGATCTTTACAGGTTCGTCCTATATCCTAATCTGCTATCTCTTCTATTCCGTGCCCGGCGGATGGTTTGCAGATGCTTCAAAGGCCCTTTCGGTAATCTTTGGACTTACCGGTATCTTCGTTGGCGTGGGCCTGATAATAAGAGCGGAAACCATCAGAAAAATAAATGATAAGCTGAGTTTCTGGGTTCCCACAGAAAGGCTGTTCAGGCCGTTGGACAACAAAATAAATATTGATGGTTGGTTTTATAGACACAATATCCTGGTAGGCATCTTGCTATTACTCGCCTGTCTTCTCATCAATCTAAGGTTGTGGCTGGCTTTTTAATTCTCTTTTCACAAAGCCTCTTGATATGGAGAGGTTTGTAGTCAAGGATATGTGAATCACGGCTGTTGGCAATATGAAATATCCTGATTATATCGAATTTTGGGGAGGCTATTACGAATCGTCTGTTTTTATCGTATCTAATTAGTTGCGACAGTAAAGTGAACTAAAGTTTGAAGTGATCTAAAGTGAGTTAAAGCCCGCCCTGGTGCGACTCGTCCATGTATATTGATATCGGCTATAGATCATTGCAAACCTGCCTTTTGAATA
>Ga0307991_1000370_pt1 | contig 32688 bp, 44 predicted proteins | sample EllFjometagen131_FD_203146 | JGI IMG/M metagenome (GOLD analysis project Ga0307991, IMG submission 203146) | Marine microbial communities from Ellis Fjord, Antarctic Ocean - #131 | ecosystem: Environmental > Aquatic > Marine > Unclassified | place: Southern Ocean | collected 2014-10-08 | reverse complement strand
TTATCTATCATCAATAACATTAATCCAGCCCCCCCTCTGCCATCTCGATTGCCTGCATAACTCCACGGGCTTTATTCAAAGTCTCTTCGTACTCTGACTGCGGATCTGAATCGACAACAATCCCAGCACCAGCTTGCAAATGGATGGTGTCGCGATGAACGACCAAAGTACGAATAGCTATAGCTAGATCCATATTGCCTGAATAAGAGAAATACCCAACAGCTCCGCCATAGATTTCACGGCGTTGTGGTTCTAGTTCATCGATAATCTCCATAGCCCTAATCTTCGGGGCACCAGTCAAGGTTCCGGCTGGAAAAGTGGCGCGAAAAGTGTCAAAAGAATCGATACCGGGCTGCAACCTTCCGCGAATATTTGATACAATATGCATCACATGAGAATAGCGCTCAATCATTTTGAATTCGCTTACTTCAACACTCCCGGTCTGGCAAATCCGTCCCAAATCATTGCGCCCCAAATCAACCAACATGACATGCTCGGCAAGCTCTTTAGGATCATTGAGCAATTCCTGCTCCAGCAGTAAATCTTCGCTTACTGTGCTGCCACGTGGACGCGTCCCAGCAATGGGGCGTACTTCGACGACATCATCCTCTTTGCGCACCATAACTTCAGGGGAAGCACCGACAACAATGCTGTCAGCAAAACGGAGGAAAAACATATAAGGAGACGGATTAATTGTACGTAAGGAGCGATAAATATCAAAGGGATCTACATGACATGGAGCACTAAAACGCTGGGATAACACCACCTGAATAACATCACCACTACGCACATATTCCTTACATTTTTCAACTGCTGCTATAAAATCATGCTCGCTGAAATTTGAATGCAGAACAATGGGCTGGTCAGCAGGTTTGACCTTAGTAATGCGTGGTAGTGGTGTACGCAATTGCTCTATAAGATTGTGGATTTGGCTGACAGCCAGATCATAGACCTGACGATAGTCAGTACTGTCAGTGATAAAGGCATTATAGACTACTTTTATTTTCTGTAGCCGGTTATCAAAAATCAACAGGCTATCGGAAAACACAAAGCAACTGTCATAACTACCAATTGAGGCAGGATTATTATCAGGAAGTGTTTCAATATAACGCACCATATCATAGCCAAGATAACCGACTGCACCACCGCAAAAACGGGGCAATTCAGAAAACTCTACCGGCTTGAAGCGAACCATTAATTGTTGAAGTTTATCCAGAGGATCAAGGCAGGAACCTGATTCTACCAAAGCTCCGTTGGTCAGAATTTCATAGTTATCACCGCGTGAACGAAACATGGTGCCGGAGCCGGAGCCTAGGAAGCTATAGCGCGCCCATTTTTCACCGCCTTCGATACTCTCCAGCAGAAAAGACTGACTCCCATTATCAATTTTTTTGAAGGCGGAAACCGGAGTCTCCATATCTGCTAATATTTCAGCATAAATCGGGATCAGATTACCCACCTTGGTTAGCTTAACAAATTCATCATATGTAGGTTGGATTTGCATAATAAGCACTCGTCCAGGTCTGTAACTAGAAAAAAAGGCAAGGGAAACACCCTTGCCTTTTTTGTAACGATATTTATTTCGAGTAGTCTACTGAGCGACCTGCTCTTGATCAACAAATTCGATGATTGAAACAGAAGCGTTATCTCCAGCGCGATTACCAACTTTGATTATGCGGGTATATCCACCAGCACGCTCAGCATAGCGCGGAGCAAGACGTTCAAATAACTTTGCCACCATGTCTTTATCAAAGATCACACTTAAGGCCTGACGGCGAGCATGTAAATCTCCACGTTTACCTAGGGTAATCATCTTTTCTGCTACTTTACGTAATTCCTTCGCTCGAGCATCAGTAGTAGTGATACGCTCGTTATCAATCAACGAAGTTACCATGTTGCGCATCATTGCCTTACGATGGCTGGAGTTGCGTCCCAGTGTTCTACCTGATTTATTATGACGCATAATGTGTATTCCTTTCTATGCGTAAATATTAGATTAAGCTTCTTCGCGACTTTTTTGCAGAACTTTAAGGTATTCTGGGTCTGGAAAGTTCTCCAGCTTCATACCTAAAGTTAAACCCATCTCTGCAAGAATGTCCTTAATCTCATTAAGTGATTTTCGCCCGAAATTTTGGGTTTTCAACATTTCTGCTTCGGATCTTTGAACCAGATCGCCAATTAGTCCGATGCGTGCATTTTTTAAGCAATTCGCACTGCGCACTGACAACTCAAGTTCCTCAACACTACGGTATAGATTCTCATTGATTTTTTGAACCTCATCTTCCTCTGGTTCTTCAACAGGAATCTGTTCCTCGTCAAAGTTGATAAACATTTGCAGATGCTCTTTAAGAATTTTAGCAGCATAGGCAACTGAATCCTCAGGGCTGACACTTACGTCGGTCCAAACCTCAAGGGTAAGCTTATCGTAATCAGTAATCTGCCCAACACGAGCATTCGTAACCGAATAGTTTACCTTCTTGATCGGAGAAAAAATAGAATCAATGGGGATAGTTCCAACAGGTGCGTTATCATCACGGTTACGCTCAGCAGTCACATAACCCTTACCGATTGACACAACCATATCGATCTCTACATCGGCTTCCTTAGTACAAGTAGCTATGAATAGATCTGGATTCAAAACTTCAACATTTGCATCAGCAACAATATCGCCAGCAGTAATAATCCCCGCGCCTTTTTTTACGATGCGGACGTTACGGCTTTCTTGACCTTCAAGATTCAGCAACACTGATTTCAAATTGAGGATAATATCAGTTACATCCTCTGTTACACCAGGAATTGTGGAAAACTCATGCAAAACCCCCTTTATACGTACCGAGGTTATCGCAGCGCCCTGTAAAGAAGAAAGTAAAATACGCCGTAAAGAGTTACCAATCGTTGTACCAAAACCACGTTCAAATGGCTCAGCATAAAACTTGCCATAGCTACTGGTCAGACTTTTAGTCTCGACTTGCAGTCGCTTCGGCTTGATTAGATCTCTCCAGTTTTTATACATGCATTTACTCCAAGTTGAGGGTTACCAAATGATTGCGATTACTTAGAATAGAGTTCAACAATCAACTGTTCCTCGAACACCGGAGAGGTAAGTTCCTCACGTGCCGGCAACGTCTTGACAGTTCCCTTAAACACATCGCGCTCGAGTTCCAACCAAGCAGGAATTCCACGACGCATAACACTGTCCAGAGCCTCAGAAATCTTGGCAATCTTACGACTTTTTTCACGCACAGAAATAACATCACCAGCGTTAACTAAGTATGAAGGGATATCTACCTTGCGACCATTAACCAAGAAATGTCCGTGACGGACAAACAACCGCGCCTCAGTACGTGTAGATGCCAAACCTAAACGAAAAACCATATTATCCAAGCGACGCTCAAGCAAAACCAGCATATTGTGACCGGTAATACCCTTCATCCCTTTTGCTTTATCAAACACGCGACGGAACTGCTTTTCGCTTAAGCCATAGCAAAAACGAACCTTTTGTTTCTCAATCAATTGACGAGAATAATCTGAAGGCTTCCCCTTACGACCAGCACCATGCTGTCCCGGAGGAGTTGGGCGGCGCTCCAACAAACGGTCGTACTTTGGGTTACCGTAAATATTTACACCAAGACGTCTTACAATTTTACCTTTAGGCGTGAAATTTTTTGCCATTTCTAATATCCTCTACTGTCTATCGTCAACCTGTCGGATTCTACCCTTAAACGCGACGGCGCTTGGGTGGACGACAGCCATTGTGGGGAATAGGAGTAACATCCTTAATCATTGTAACATTAAGTCCAGCAGACTGTAATGCACGCAATGCAGACTCACGACCCGAACCTGGCCCCTTGACACAAACTTCAACGTTGCGTAGCCCGTGCTCTTGAGCTGCCTTAGCGGCAGTCTCTGCAGCAACCTGAGCCGCAAAAGGGGTGCTCTTACGTGAGCCCTTAAAGCCTGAGCCTCCTGAAGTGGCCCATGTAATTACGTTACCACTAACATCAGCAATGGAAACAATAGTATTGTTAAACGTTGCCTGAATATGCGCAACTCCATTAACAATATTTTTCTTTGCTTTAGTCTTTCTTACGACTTTCTTACCTGGCTTAGCCATCGTTCCTCCAATTATTTCTTTTTACCAGCAACCGTCTTACGCGGACCCTTACGAGTACGAGCATTGGTTTTGGTTTTTTGCCCACGTACTGGCAAACCACGACGATGGCGCAAACCACGATAACAGCCAAGATCCATCATACGCTTAATATTCATGGAAATTTCACGACGCAAGTCGCCTTCCACTTTATATTCAGCATCTAGTACCTTACGAATCTGCGCTACTTCTGATTCAGTAAGATCGTCCGAGCGAGTATCAAAATCTACACCAGCTTGAGACAGGATCCGTTGCGCTGTCTGACGTCCGACCCCATAAATATAGGTCAGCGCAACTTCAATACGTTTATTCTTCGGTAAGTCTATACCAGCGATACGAGCCAACTTAATATCCTCCCAGTTTTAACCCTGTCTCTGCTTATGTTTAGGGTTTTCACAAATAACACGCAAAACACCCTTACGCTTAATAACTTTGCATTTATCACAAATTGTTTTGACTGACGCACGAACTTTCATAACCAACCTCAATAAAATACTAGTAACATTCAGAACTACAAACTCGTCAATATTTCGAAGCCATCATCAGTTACAGCAACCGAATGTTCGAAATGTGCCGAACGACTACCGTCTTTAGTCACTGCAGTCCAGCCATCATCAAGAATTTTCACTTGATGACTACCTGCATTTACCATCGGTTCAATAGCCAAAACCATTCCAGGCTTCAGAATCGGTCCCACACCCGGTTTACCATAATTGGGTACTTGCGGGTCCTCATGCAAGGCACGTCCGATTCCATGCCCAACAAATTCACGCACCACACTATACCCAGCTTCTTCTGCTACACACTGTACTGCGTGTGAAATATCTGATAAATGCACACCAGGAGCAACAACATTGATACCAGCATACAATGCTTTCCTAGTTACATCGACCAACCGCTTACGGTCTTCACTGACGCAACCAACAGGAACCGTCACTGCTGAATCGCCATAAAAACCATCAAAAAGTACTCCAAAGTCTATACTCAGGATATCTCCATCAGCTAAAGGCACATCGGTTGCAAATCCATGAACTATGGTGTCATTAGGTGAAGAACATATCGCAAAAGGAAAACCGGAATAGCCCTTAAAAGCCGCAACTGCCTTGCGTTTCTTGCACGCATCAAGCGCTTGCGTATTTAATTCCTTTGTTGTTACCCCCGGGGCAACTGCCGCACTTAGCTCATCAAGTATCTCAGCGACCATCAAACATGGGACGCGCATCCTAGCTATTTCTTGAGGGCTTTTAATAATTATCACTCAAAACCCTTAAGAATTGCCTGTATCTCCGACCAGACCACGCCTATTGGCTGCATCCCATCTACCGATTTCAGCAAACCTGCTGAACGGTAATAATCAACCAGAGGAGATGTTTGCTCATCATAAACAGCCATACGATTTCTTATTGTTGACTCTTTATCATCTTGACGCTGAACCAAACACTCACCACACTTGTCGCAAATACCATCTTGCGCAGGGGGATCATAATTAACATGATAACCAGCACCACAGCCCGCACAAGTCCGCCGACCTACTAAACGAGCAACCAGCACCTCAATATCTACATCTAATGAGATAACTGCATCGATATCTTTACCAAGTGCGACCAAGGTATCAGCTAATGCATCAGCCTGGGGTAGCGTACGTGGAAAACCATCAAGGACAAACCCAGATTCACAATCTGATTTTTGCAAGCGCTCTTCTACAATGCCAACCACAACTTCATCGGGAACCAAAGCACCAGAGTCCATACAAGACCTAGCCTTTACGCCCATAGGCGTACCTTCTTTAACTGCCGCACGCAATATGTCACCAGTAGAAATTTGTGGTACTGAGTAACGCTCTACCAGCATCTTTGCCTGCGTACCTTTTCCAGCCCCCGGCGGTCCAAGCAAAATCAATTTCATAGCTATATTATCTCTCTACTACCCGCGGCGTCCCTTTATGGTCGCACCACGCATAAATCCTTCATAAGAACGTGAAATCAAGTGTGATTCAATTTGCGATGCAGTATCTAAACCTACCCCAACAACGATAAGTAATGAAGTCCCACCAAAGTAGAATGGTACATTAAATTGACCAATCAACAAAGTAGGCAACACACAAACCACAGACACATAGATCGCGCCTGCAAAAGTAAGTCGACTTAAAACAACATCTAAATATTCTGATGTTGGCTTTCCAGGACGCACCCCAGGAATATAACCACCTTGATTCTTGACGTTTTCTGCTACATCAACGGGATTAAATGTCACAGCTGTGTAGAAGTAACAGAAGAAAACTATAAAAGCAACAAAAAAGACATTATACAACCAATGACTGGGTGTCATCAATCCAGCAATCTTTTGTACCCAAGGCACATCTACAAAGTTTGCAATTGTTGCGGGAAACATAATAATAGAACTTGCAAAGATAGGCGGTATTACACCACTCATATTTATTTTTAACGGTAAGTGGCTTGATTGCCCACCATGATTACGCATACCTACTACACGTTTAGCGTAATGGATGGGGACGCGCCGCTGGGCGCGTTCCATGAAAACAATCGCCATTACGACAATGATCATGACTACAAATAAAAACAACATAGTAACAGGTGCAAGAGCTCCGGTACGCAACAAGCGCACTGAGTTCAATATTGCTGAGGGCAAATTAGCTACGATACCAGCAAAAATGATCAGTGAGATACCGTTGCCTACCCCACGTTCGGTTACCTGTTCACCAATCCACATGATAAAAGCGGTACCGGCGGTTAATGTGATAATCGTCAACAGAATAAAACCCAGCCCAGGACAAGGAACAACCGGATCACCAGCCGGACCAGTCATAGACTGCAGACCAACTGCAATACCTGCACCCTGCACAATAGACAGAGCTATAGTGCCATAGCGTGTCCAGCGTGTAATAACCTTACGCCCCTGCTCACCCTCTTTTGACAAACGCTCAACCGGCTCAAAAACTACCGTTAATAACTGCAAAATAATTGAAGCGCTGATGTAAGGCATTATTCCAAGGGCAAATACCGTCATGCGCTCCAAAGCGCCACCGGTAAAAGCACTTACCAGCCCAAGCAAGTTACCCTGGCTACCTTCAAAAAAGCTCGCCAGAACCTGACCATTAATCCCCGGAGTGGGGATATGGCAACCAACACGATAGACAGCCAGCATCAACATAGTAAATAAAATACGTTGACGCAATTCTGCTATATTAAAAATATTTTGCAGACTTTTAAACAATTTTATAAAACCTCAACGCTACCGCCAACAGCTTCAATCTGTGCTGTTGCCGCCTTGCTGAATTTATGAGCTTTAACGGTGATTTTTTTTGTTAATTCACCATCAGCCAGAATTTTCACACCGTCTTGAATACATTTGACAAATCCAGCAGTTATCAACATCTCTGGATCAACAACCGAGTCATTTTCAAAAGTATCCAAATCACGCAAGTTAACTAATGAATAAATTTTCTTATTCAACGATGTAAAACCACGCTTTGGCAAACGACGCTGCAACGGCATTTGTCCACCCTCAAAACCAGGCTTAACACCACCGCCTGAGCGTGAGTTTTGACCCTTATGACCACGCCCTGAAGTCTTGCCTGTGCCAGAACCGGCGCCACGACCAAGGCGCTTATTTTTTCCTACAGATCCCGGTGCGGGACTCAAATTACTCAGATCCATTATCTTTATCCTATTTAGGCTTCTTCAACTACTACCATATGACACACTTTATGAACCATGCCACGAATTTCTGGTGTATCTTGAAGCAACACAGTCTTATTGAGTTTAGTAAGACCCAGGCCCTTTAAAACCTTAGTAAAATACTCTGGGCGACCAATACCACTTTTCTTAAGAGTTACATTTATTTGTTTAGCCATCGTTATCTCCAGCTATACGGCAGTTTATGCAATTATTCCACGCCGTGATTTAATCTCACTGGCACTACGTAACTGGCACAGAGCATCAATAGTTGCCTTTACTACGTTGTGTGGATTGTTGGAACCCAGACACTTTGACAAGATATCGCCTACGCCAGCCGCCTCAAGTACTGCACGGGCAGGTCCACCAGCTATAACACCAGTACCTTTTGATGCCGGCTTAAGCAATACACGCCCTGCACCATAATGGCCCAGCACATCATATGGAATGGTACGATCATCTAGCGGTACCGTAATCATACTTTTTTTAGCTTTTTCTACACCCTTACGAATTGCTTCTGGCACTTCTTTTGCTTTACCGTGCCCATAACCTACATGACCGTTACCGTCTCCGACAACAACCAAGGCTGAAAAACTAAACCGACGACCACCTTTAACCACCTTTGAGCAGCGGTTAATATGAATGACGCGGTCAATCATCTCTGTTTCATTTGGCTCATTGCGATGCAAAGGACCCTCCAATCTAATTAAAACTCAAGTCCGGCTTCACGCGCAGCATCAGCCAGGGCCTTAATACGGCCATGATAAATAAAACCATTGCGATCAAAAACTACCCCTTTGATATTCATCTCTAGGGCTTTTTTGGCAACAGCAGCACCGACAGCCTTCGCAGCAGAAATATTACCTGCGTAAGCTACACCCTCAACAACACCAGGACATTGAGTAGATGCAGATACTAACGAAGTCCCAGTGGCATCCTCTATAATCTGTGCATATATGTGCTTTGTACTACGGAAGACACAAAGACGTGGACGCTCTGAGGTTCCAACCACTTTACGACGCACTCGCGTTTGCCGTCTTTTTCTTGCTTCCGCTCTTGATATTACGCCAGCCACTTTATTTCTCCCGTATTTAATTAATTACTTACCTGTCTTACCTGCTTTACGCAAAATACGCTCATCAGAATACTTGATACCTTTACCCTTATAAGGCTCTGGTTCACGAAACGAACGAATCTTGGCTGCGGTTGCTCCGACCAATTCCTTGTCGACACCGCTAACAGTAAGACGTGTTTGCTTTTCCACATCTACGGTTATACCATCCGGCAGTTGATATTCAACAGGGTGTGAATATCCAAGAGCTAAATTCAGTACAGACCCTTTAACATCAGCGCGATAACCTACACCATTGATTTCAAGAATCTTAGAAAAACCGGTTGAAACGCCATTAACCATATTGGCGATCAAGGAACGATACAGTCCCTGCATTGCAGTATTAACACGTACACTTTCGACAAGCGCTACATTTATTGTTTCAGCTTCCATCGAAACCAATACATTCACGGGGATGTTGCGCTCTAGTTGCCCCTTAGGACCTTTGACACTAATGTGATCACTTTTCAGGTCAACAGTAACGCCGCTAGGTATTTGAATAGGCTTTTTACCAATTCTAGACATTGTCTACACTCCTCACTCTAATTACCAAACGGTGCAGACCAGTTCGCCACCGACCTTGGCTTCACGAGCCGCAACATCGGACATAACGCCATGTGATGTGGACACGATAGCACAGCCTAAACCATTCTTAACTTTAGGTATATCGTCTGCGCTAACATACAAACGCCGACCAGGTTTTGATTCACGTTTAATTTCATGAATAACATGAATATTTTTACTGTCAAATTTCAGGTAAATACGCAGAACACCTTGAACACCCTCATTGATGAACTTGAAGTTCTTAATATAACCCTGCTCTTTTAGCACCCCAGCTAAAGCCAACTTTATCTTACTAGCTGGCATTTCCATTTTCTGGTGCTTGGCCATACCCGCATTGCGAATGCGAGTCAGCATATCCGAAATAGGATCGGTCATTGCCATGGATCCATCTCCTTGTACTTTCTACCAACTAGATTTCAAAACGCCAGGAAGCTTACCTTCTAGCGCTAATTTGCGCAAGCAAATCCGACACATATTAAACTTACGATAATAAGCGCGTGGACGTCCACACAGAGGACAGCGATTATTCTGCCTGACCTTAAATTTCTGCGTACGTGCTGCCTTTACTATCATTGATTTTTTTGCCACAATTTCCTCCGATATAGCCTATTTACTTCTTGAATGGCATCCCAAATTCTGTTAACAGCGCTCTACCTTGCTCATCTGTTGCAGCAGAGGTTACAATCGAGATATTCATACCACCGATTTTAGCAATTTCTTCTAAATCGATTTCAGGGAAAATAATTTGCTCCCGAATACCCAATGTATAATTACCACGACCATCAAAAGCCTTAGGAGAAACCCCCTTAAAGTCACGAACCCGTGGTAGGGCAATGTTGATCAGGCGATCAAGAAACTCGTAGGCACGATCGCGGCGCAAAGTAACCATACAGCCAATTGGCATCTCTTCGCGTAACTTAAATCCCGCAATAGATTTCTTTGCTTTAGTGATTACTGGCTTCTGCCCGGTGATTTTAGTCATCTCTTCTACGGCTGATTCCAACAATTTGATATTTTGGATAGCCTCACCGATACCCATATTAACAACCACCTTTTCTACCCGAGGAACTTCCATAACATTACTAAGTTGAAGTTCCTTCAGCAGCTTTGGTGCCAGTTCATCATTGTATCTATCTTTTAACCTGGCCATTTGAATCTCCATTACCTGTCAATGTTCTCGTTGCATTTTTTGCAGAAACGAGTCTTTTTGCCGTCTTCCAGCACCCTCATTCCGGTACGAGTTGGCTTATTGCAAGAACTACATACGAGCATGACATTAGAAGCAGTAACTGCGGCCTCTTTCTCGACAATGCCACCTTCTTGATTTTGCCTAGAAGGGCGCGTGTGACGTTTTACAATATTTAGGTTTTCAACCGTAAGGCGATTCTTAGTAAAGAAAACACCAAGCACTTTACCTTGCTTGCCCTTTTCTTTACCAGCCATCACCTGAACCAGATCGCCTTTTTTAACATGAAACTTTTTTACAGCCATTTCTGATAATCTCCAGGCCGTATCAAAGCACCTCAGGTGCCAGCGATACGATTTTCATAAAACGCCGCGCACGCAACTCACGTGCAACAGGACCAAAGATACGAGTACCTACTGGCTCTCCGGCAGCATTAACAACAACAGCAGAATTCTTATCAAAGCGGATGCGTGACCCATCAGGGCGAGCTACCTCCTTGGCGGTTCTTACGATGACCGCACGAATTACATCACCTTTTTTTACTTTTGAGTTGGGCATAGCCTCACGAACAGAACAGACAATAATATCACCCAGTCCTGCATATTTTCTCTTGGAGCCACCCAAAACCTTGATACAGCACAACTTCCGAGCTCCGGAATTATCTGCTACATCAAGTACGGTTTGCATTTGAATCATTATCGATCTCCCAGCCTACAGCGTTTTATCAATAATTTCACTGACACGCCAGCGTTTATCACGAGACAGAGGTCGCGCTTCAGTAAGAACCACCTTATCACCAATAGCACACTTGTTCAGCTCATCATGTGCTTTATATTTTGTGCTGCGCTTCAGGTATTTCTTGTACACCGGATGTTTTACCAATGTATCTACCGTAACCACGACTGTTTTGTCCATCTTATCACTGGTAACAGTTCCTACCAGCTTCTTCTTGTTCCGATGCTCTGTTCCCATATTGCTCACCTCAACACCCTATTACGCAATTTTCTGCTGCAAAACTGTCTTAACCCGAGCAATATCCTTGCGCAACTGAGGAATCTTTGAAGTATTCTCAAGATGACCAGTGTGCAACTGAAATTTCAGGTTAAAAAGTTCCTGACTCAACTCTAGAGATTTAGACTCTAGCTCTTCTACATTCAAGCCAACCAATTCCTTAGCCGTCATTAGAAGTCTCCTCTCTAGCGATAAACTGTGTGGATATCGGCAGCTTTTGCGCCGCTAACCGAAATGCTTCACGAGCAATCTCTTCTGTGACACCTTGCATTTCATAAAGAATCTGACCGGGACGAATAACTGCTACCCAACTATCAGGAGAACCTTTACCTTTACCCATACGTGTTTCAGCAGCTTTACGAGTCAATGATTTGTCAGGAAAACACCGGATCCAAATCTTACCACCACGCTTAATATAACGAGTCATCGCACGACGGGCTGCCTCTATTTGACGAGAAGACAACCAACCGCGGTTTGTAGCTTGCAGCCCATAGTCACCAAAATTTATCTCGGTAGCTCCCTTTGCTGCGCCCTTCATGCGACCTTTAAACTGTTTTCTATGTTTAACCTTCTTAGGCATCAACATAACTACATACTCCTATTCGACAAATTTAAAGTTCTCTAGAAAGAACTTCACCTTTGAAGATGAGAACCTTAACACCAATGATACCGTAGGTAGTTTTTGCCTCAGCAAAACCATAATCAATATCTGCGCGAATAGTATGCAATGGCACTCGACCTTCACGATACCACTCAGTACGGCTCATCTCTGCACCACCAAGACGACCACTACAATTGATCTTAATGCCCTGGGCTCCAAAACGTAGTGCTTGACCAACGCTGCGTTTCATAGCGCGACGGAAAGCTACACGACGCTCCAACTGCAACGCAACCCCTTCTGCTACTAACTGAGCATTCATTTCCGGCTTACGGACTTCCTGAATATTCAGAAAAATCTCTTTGTCGGTGAGTTTGGCCAGTTCAACCTTGAGAGCTTCAACTTCAGCGCCACGCTTACCAATAATAATACCTGGACGTGCAGCAAAGATATTTAATTTCATCTTACCCGCAGCACGCTCAATCTCAATCTTAGCAATGCCAGCATGGTAAAGACGTTTTTTTAAGTAATTACGCAGCTTTAGATCTTCATGCACAAATTGTGCATAATCACTATCTGCATACCATTTCGACTCCCAGGTTCTAATAACACCCAGGCGAAAACCTATTGGATGAACTTTCTGGCCCAAACTATCACCTCCTTGATCGGCTATTTTTCGTCCAGTACAACCTGGACGTGACTTGTCGGTTTACGTATTTTACTGGCGCGACCTTGAGCCCTGGGAATAAAGCGCTTCAGCGCTGGACCTTGGTCTACAGTAATTGCTTTTACGTACATCGCGTCAACATCAGACACACCCTTTTGCTCTGCATTAGCAACCGCAGACTTAACTATCTCTGCTACTATTCCTGCTGGCTTTTGGGGTGAGAACCGTAAAATATTCAGCGCATCCTGAACATTTTTGCCGCGTATCATGTCTACAACTAAACGTGCCTTTTGTGCAGACATGCGGACATATCTTAATTTCGCTTTTGCTTCCATGCGGGAACTCCGTTGCGATTATTTTCTCTTGGATTTCTTATCTGCACCATGACCGTAATATGTACGGGTTGGAGCAAACTCACCAAGCTTGTGACCTACCATGTTTTCAGAAACATAAACAGGCAAAAACTTTTTTCCATTATGCACCGCAAAAGTATGCCCAACGAACTCAGGAATAATCGTGCTGCGGCGAGACCAAGTTTTAATAACCTTACTGGCCGTAGTACCACCCTCCAAATCAACCTTACGCAACAAACACTCTTGAATGTAAGGTCCTTTTTTAATTGATCTAGCCACGATATTCTCCTCTACTTATTACGGCGACGTACAATAAAACGATCTGTACGCTTGTTGGTACGAGTTTTATAACCTTTAGTCGGCACACCCCATGGTGTTACTGGATGACGACCACCAGAACTCTTACCTTCACCGCCACCATGGGGGTGATCTACAGGGTTCATGGCAACACCACGAGTTTGGGGACGCTTACCCAACCAGCGATTCCGACCTGCCTTACCGATTTTAACATTTTCATGGTCAGTATTTCCAACCTGACCAATGGTTGCACAGCACTCTTGCAGTACTAAACGAACTTCGCCAGAAGGCAACCGCAGTTGAGCATAACGCCCTTCCTTGGCTGCGATCATTGCGTAAGCACCTGCACTGCGTGCCAATTGACCACCTTTTCCTGCTTTTAATTCAACATTATGCACCCAAGTACCTAATGGAATTGAACGGATTGTCATAGCATTACCAGGCTGAATATCAGCATTTTCACTGGCAACAACCTCAACACCGACAGTTAATCCAACAGGGGCAAGAATATAACGCTTCTCACCATCAGCATATGTCAACAAAGCAATACGAGATGAGCGATTAGGATCGTATTCAATAGATACTACGCGCGCGGGAATCTCTTTCTTCTCACGCTTAAAGTCTATGATCCTATACTTACGTTTATGCCCACCACCAGTATGTCTTTTAGTGATGCGCCCGTTATTATTCCGTCCACCGGACTTTGTCAGGGGTTCCAAAAGTGACTTTTCAGGGGTCGCTGTTGTTACCTCCTCAAAGGTTGAGGCGGTCATGTGACGACGCCCCGGCGAGGTCGGCTTGAACTTTTTGATAGCCATTATTCTAACTCCGTATCCCTAAGACTGACATCACACGCCAAAGAAGTCTATGTTGCTGCCTTCAGCCAGTGTCACATATGCTTTTTTACGATTAGGCCGTTTGCCGAACTGCTTACCAACGCGCTTGACCTTACCTGCAATAATCATGGTATTTACTTCGTCAACTTTAACGTCGAAAGCTTTTTCTATTGCCTGTTTGATCTCGATTTTATTTGCCGCTCTGGCAACCTCAAAGACCACTACGCGCCCTTCCTCTTTTTGAAGAGCAGTCTTCTCAGTAACCAAGGGCTTCTTAATGATCTGATGCAATGGCTTCATTATGCCAACGCTCCTTCCAATTGCTCAACTGCACTCTCAGTCAGAACCAGATTAGGGTACTTAAGAACGTCATAGACATTTACACCATCTGCACGCAAAACCTTAAAGCGGTGTAAATTTCTTGCCGAGAGCTCTACTTCTGGATTAGCAGCGTCTATTACGACAAGTGCACTTTTCATCTCAAAAGTATCCAGAACCTGCTTAAAGCCTTTAGTACTAATTGCTTCAAGATTCAGACCAGACAACACCGTCAGCTTGTCTCCTTGGAATCGAGCTGACAACGCTGAACAAAGAGCTGCTTTCTTAACCTTACGATTCAACTTAAACGAATAATCACGTGGGCTAGGACCAAAAGCTGTGCCGCCACCTACATGATTGGGTGCAGAGACTGTACCTTGGCGTGCATTGCCTGTACCTTTTTGTTTAAAAGGTTTCTTACCGCCACCGGCAACCGCACTACGATTTTTTGTCGCGGCAGTCCCTTGGCGACGTGCTGCTAGCTGGTAGCGCACCATATCGTGAAGTAAATACTTCTTCACTTCAATGTTGAACACAGCATCAGCGATGTCGCGTTCAGACACTTGATTCTTCTGCATATCATAAACTGTTACATTAGCCATGTTACTTCTCCTGTATCACCACTGGGTCCGAACTAAGCTTTTATAGCTTTGCGGATTGTGACCAGACCATTCTTAGGCCCTGGAACAGCGCCCTTGATGAGAATCAAGTTCTGGTCCGCCCGAACGTCAACAATTTCAAGATTCTGAACTGTCACCCGTTCATTACCCATTTGGCCAGCCATTTTCTTGCCCTTAACTACATGTGAAGGCCAAGCACTGCAACCAATGGAACCAGGAGCACGGTGGAACTTAGAACCGTGAGTTGATCTACCGCCAGAGAAATTCCAACGCTTGATTACCCCTTGGAAGCCTTTACCTTTGCTTGTTCCAACTACATCGACAACGTCACCAGCCACAAAGATATCAGAGCATACAATTTCTGCGCCCACTTCAAGACCTTCAACATCACCAGCCATTTCACGCAGATGAGCAAAAACACCACAAGCGGCTTTATTAAAATGCCCTGTCGCTGGTTTGTTTATGCGCTGCGCTTTTTGCGTCCCGAAGCCAAGTTGAACCGCGCTGTAACCGTCGGTATCAACAATCTTCTTCTGGACAACCGTACACGGACCTGCTTGTACCACCGTTACCGGGATGCGCATGCCGTTCTCGGTAAATATCTGGGTCATACCCAGTTTTTTTCCCAGAATTCCGTTTACCATCATACTATCCTTATCAAAAGCTATTTAAACCTACAGCTTAATCTCTACGAAAACCCCTGCTGACAAATCTAATTTCATCAGAGCATCGACAGTTTGCTGTGTAGGATCCAGTATATCAACCAGTCGCTTATGCGTACGGATCTCAAACTGCTCACGACTTGTCTTATTTACATGCGGTCCCCGCAACACACAGTATTTGTTAATTACCGTGGGCAGTGGAATTGGACCCGCTAAGCGCGACCCAGTGCGCTTAACCGTATCGACAATTTCATTAACTGCCATATCTAGCAGCTTATGGTCATACGCCTTAAGGCGAATTCTTATTTTCTGGCTGGACATTTGCTAACCTCGATTACTCAATAATTTCACTAACAACACCGGCACCAACGGTACGACCACCTTCGCGAATAGCGAAGCGCAGCTCTTTATCCATGGCGATCGGGGTGATCATGTCTACTACCATGGCGATGTTATCGCCTGGCATTACCATCTCGACACCTTCGGGCAATTCTACGATTCCGGTTACATCTGTTGTGCGGAAGTAAAATTGTGGACGGTAGCCTTTGAAAAATGGCGTATGACGACCACCTTCTTCTTTGGTCAGAATATATGCTTCTGCTTTAAAGCGAGTGTGGGGCGTAATGCTGCCTGGCTTGGCCAGTACTTGCCCACGCTCAATGTCTTCACGTTTAACACCGCGCAGCAATAGTCCAACGTTGTCGCCAGCCTGGCCTTGATCGAGAAGCTTACGGAACATCTCCACGCCGGTTACTGTAGTCTTGGTGGTGGCTTTCATGCCAACAATCTCAACTTCTTCACCTACTTTGATAATGCCGCGCTCGATACGCCCTGTAGCTACTGTTCCACGTCCTGAGATAGAGAATACGTCTTCTACTGGCATCAGGAATGGCAGGTTTACTGCACGTTCTGGCTCTGGTATATATTCATCAACCTGCTTCATCAACTCAAGGATTGGATCCTCATCAGGCTCGCCGGTAGCGCACTGAAGTGCCTTGAGTGCTGAACCTGCTACGATCGGCAGATCATCACCGGGGTAGTCATAAGCTGAAAGCAGCTCACGCACTTCAAGCTCTACCAACTCCATCAGCTCTTCGTCGTCGACCATGTCGGCTTTATTAAGAAATACGACAATAGCAGGAACGCCAACCTGACGGGCGAGCAGGATGTGCTCACGAGTCTGTGGCATAGGACCGTCTGCTGCCGATACTACCAGAATTGCGCCATCCATCTGCGCAGCACCGGTGATCATGTTTTTAACATAGTCAGCGTGACCCGGGCAGTCTACGTGAGCGTAGTGACGGGCTTCAGTCTCATATTCAACGTGAGAGGTGGCGATAGTAATGCCGCGCTCGCGCTCTTCAGGAGCGTTGTCAATTTGATCAAAGTCACGCATCTCAGCAAGACCTTTACCAGCCATTACCTTGGTTATCGCTGCAGTTAATGTTGTCTTGCCATGGTCAACGTGACCAATTGTACCAATATTGACGTGTGGCTTGTTTCTTTCAAACTTTTGCTTTGCCATGACTTTACTCCTTAACCCTTAACTTTCGCGATAATCTCTTCTGAAATCGCCTTCGGCACCTGATCGTAATGATCAAAAACCATGGTATACGTTGCACGACCTTGAGTTGCACTGCGCACATCAGTTGCGTAACCGAACATGCTAGACAAAGGTACATGTGCACTAATAACCTGAGCACCACCGCGTGTGTCCATAGCATGAACTTTACCACGACGACTATTCAAGTCTCCAATGACGTCCCCCATATACTCCTCAGGAACAACTACCTCAACCGACATCATTGGCTCAAGCAGTACCGGTCCAGCCTTAGCAGCACCATCCTTGAAACCAATAGATCCAGCTATCTTAAAAGCCATCTCGTTAGAGTCAACATCATGATAAGAACCGTCATATACGGTAACCTTGACATCAACTATCGGAAAGCCTGCAAGCACACCGTTTTGCGACGCCTCTTCAGCACCCTTACCAACGGCCGATATATACTCACGTGGAATAACTCCACCTTTGATCGAATCGACAAATTCAAAACCAACACCCGGCTCTTGTGGCTCAATACGCAACCAACAATCACCATACTGACCTCGACCACCCGATTGACGCACGAACTTACCCTGAACTTCAACAGTCCGAGTAATTGATTCGCGATAGGCAACCTGAGGAGCGCCAATATTGGCTTCAACATTAAACTCACGCTTCATGCGATCAATGATTACCTCAAGGTGAAGTTCACCCATTCCAGACAAAATAGTCTGACCGGTTTCATCGTCAGTACGCACGCGCAAAGACGGATCTTCTGCTAGCAACTTACCTAGAGCAACACCCATTTTTTCCTGGTCACTCTTGGTCTTAGGCTCAACAGCAATGTGGATAACTGGCTCAGGAAATTCCATAGCCTCCAGCAAGCACTCTTGGTCCAAAGAACACAAAGTATCACCAGTCGTGCTATACTTAAGACCTACTGCAGCAGCAATATCCCCTGCATATACCAGCTTTATTTCTTCACGCTTGTTGGCATGCATCTTCAAGATGCGACCCAAACGCTCCTTCTTACCCTTAGTAGAATTAAGCACGGTAGAACCGGCCTCAGCAATACCAGAATAGACCCGGAAGAACGTCAACTGACCGACAAAAGGATCAGTCATAATCTTAAATGCCAGCGCAGCAAAAGGACCAGCATCATCCGCAGGACGAGTGATCTCATTACCCTTAGGATCAAGACCCTCAATAGCAGGAACATCAATAGGGCAAGGCATATAATCAACTACGGCATCCAGTAAATGTTGAACACCTTTATTCTTAAATGCACTACCACACAAAACCGGATTAATATTAAGACCTATCGTAGAACGACGGATACTTGCCTTAAGCTCACCCTCGGTAATCTCTTCACCACCAAGATAACGCTCCATTAACTCATCATCATACGACGACAGTTCATCAAGCATTGCTTCGCGAGCTGCAACAACATCATCAGCCATGTCAGCAGGGATTTCAACTTCGTCAAACTTTGCACCCAAAGATTCATCGTCCCAGACATAAGCCTTCATAGCAACCAAGTCAACTATGCCAGTGAAATAATCTTCCTTACCGATCGGAAGCTGTAGAGCGACAGGATTAGCCCCAAGACGGTCACGCATCATCTCGATGCCGTTTTGAAAATCGGCACCAGTACGATCCATTTTATTGATAAATGCAAGACGAGGAACCCCGTACTTGTCCGCCTGACGCCAAACAGTCTCAGACTGAGGCTCAACACCACCAACAGAACAAAAGACAGCAACAGCACCATCAAGTACACGCAATGAGCGTTCAACTTCGATAGTAAAGTCAACATGACCAGGGGTATCAATTATATTTATGCGGTGATCTTTCCAGAAACAGGTTGTGGCGGCTGATGTAATAGTAATTCCGCGCTCTTGTTCCTGAGCCATCCAATCCATAGTGGCAGCGCCATCATGAACCTCTCCGATCTTATGAGAGACACCCGTATAATACAGGATACGCTCAGTCGTAGTAGTTTTACCCGCATCAATATGGGCCATTATGCCAATATTGCGCGTATTAGAAAGAGATACAGTACGTGCCACAGCTCAAAACCCTCCAAACAACAGCTTCAAATTACCAACGATAATGAGCAAAGGCCTTATTCGCCTCAGCCATACGATGAGTATCTTCCTTCTTCTTCACCGAAGCGCCACGATTATTGGCAGCGTCAAGCAGCTCTGCAGCCAGACGCTCGCACATGGTTTTTTCACCACGACTCCGTGACGCATTAAGCACCCAACGGATAACCAGTGCATTACGACGATCAGGACGTACCTCTATAGGAACCTGGTAAGTAGAGCCACCCACTCGTCGCGACTTAACTTCAAGCAGTGGACGAATATTATCAAATGCCTTCTTAAAGACATCGACAGCATCCTCCCCACTACGCTGAACAATTAAATCAAACGCACCGTAGACAATCTTCTCAGCAACACTCTTTTTCCCACCAATCATAAGATTGTTAACAAACTTCGTTACCAACTTATCATTATATTTAGGATCAGCTAAAACGATCCGTTTGGCTACTTCTCTTCTTCTTGGCATAACAGCACTACCCCATCTTTAACGATAAATCTACTTAGGACGCTTAGCACCATACTTAGAGCGAGCTTGCATTCGACCACTAACGCCAGCCAAATCCAATGTGCCACGCACGATATGATAACGGACACCAGGCAAGTCTTTTACACGACCGCCACGCACCAATACTACGGAGTGCTCTTGCAGGTTGTGTCCAACGCCTGGTATATACGAAGTAACAACGATTCCATTCGTCAGACGCACACGAGCGACTTTCCTCAAAGCCGAGTTAGGCTTTTTTGGTGTCGTAGTATATACACGAGTACATACCCCACGGCGCTGCGGATTTGCTTTAAGCGCAGGCGCGGTCGACTTCCGCACTTTTTTATTGCGTCCATTACGGATCAGCTGATTGATTGTCGGCATTTACTTACTCCCGAAATTACTATTCACAGAATTGAAAGAACAAAGTTCCCCCTTAAGGAAACCAGCGAACAATATCAACTGCCTCAACAAATGTCAAGGCAGTTGTAAGAAATATATATTTTTATTTAATAACTAGGTTTCGACCACCGGGCTGAGCTCTTCAACCACATCATCAGCTACATCATCTATAACCGAAATCGGCGTTTTAGCCGGCTCCACGGGCTCGGGCACCAACAACTTGGCACTGCGATATTTTAAAATACCTGTACCTGCCGGAATCAAGCGTCCCATAATAACGTTTTCTTTCAGGCCACGCAGATAATCTACCTTACCTTCAATTGACGCCTGAGTTAACACCTTGGTTGTCTCTTGGAACGATGCTGCCGAGATAAACGATTCAGTTGACAGCGACGCCTTAGTGATACCCAGCATGATTGGTTCACCAATAGCAGGTTGTCCATCATTCGCCAGCACACGCTCATTTTCCAGTTCAAAATCCAAACGCGATACTGGATCGTCAATCAAGAAGCTGGTATCACCTACCTCCAAAATACGCACACGACGCAACATCTGGCGCACAATGGTTTCAATATGCTTATCATTGATTGCGACACCCTGCAGACGGTAAACCTCCTGCACTTCATCAACTAGATATTTAGCCAGCTCTTTCTCGCCTAAAACACGTAAAATATCGTGTGGATTACGTGGACCGTCCATCAAAGGCTCACCGGCCTGAACCTCATCGCCTTCATGCACCCCTATGTGCTTGCCTTTAGGAATCAGATATTCCGCCGGCTCACCATATTCCGGAGTAACAACCACCTTACGCTTACCTTTAGAATCTTTACCATAAGTAACGATACCATCGATTTCTGTCAGCACCGCAAACTCTTTTGGCTTACGTGCTTCAAACAGCTCGGCAATCCGAGGCAGACCACCGGTAATATCTTTCGTTTTAGTAGTTTCGCGTGGAATCTTAGCCAATACATCACCAGCCAAAACCGGTTCATTGTCAGGAACGATGATATTAGCGCCAACCGGTAGCATGTAACGCGCCGCCAAGCCAGTAGGCAATTTCACCGACTTACCATCATCATCCTTAAGGGTAATCCGTGGACGCTTATCCGATGATTTTGACTCGATGATTACTTTACGCGACAAGCCAGTAACATCATCTACTTTTTCATCCATACTCACGCCAACCGTAATATCGCCGAAGTTAACCATACCGGAAACTTCAGTCAAAATAGGCATGGTGTATGGGTCCCATTCTGCTAACAGCATCCCTGCTGTAACAAAATCACCATCACCCACTACTACACGGGCACCATAGAGCAAGGTATGCCGTTCACGCTCACGACCGGTCTCATCTACAATGACAATCTCACCATTGCGACTCATAACAACATGATGATTATCTCTATCAATAACCGTTTTCAGATTGATAAACTTCATCGTACCTTCGTAACGCGCTTCGAGAGAAGTTTGCTCCGCGCGCCGTGACGCAGTACCACCGATATGAAACGTACGCATAGTCAGCTGCGTACCAGGCTCACCGATAGACTGTGCAGCAATGACGCCAACAGCTTCACCAAGATTCACCATGTGACCACGCGCCAGATCACGACCATAACAGGTGGCACAAATACCGTGCTTGCTCTTACAGGTCAACACCGAACGAATTTTTAGTTTCTCTATGCCAGCTCGTTCAATTTGAGCCACAATAGCTTCAGTGATCTCTTTATTCGCCGGAACGATAACCTCGCCAGTAACAGGATCACAGACATCTTCAAGCGCTGTACGACCAAGGATACGATCCCCTAGCGACTGGATAACCTCACCACCCTCGGTCAAAGAGTTTACCATAATCCCGTCTAAGGTTTCACAATCACGCTCAGTAATAATAGCATCTTGAGCTACATCAACTAGACGCCGAGTCAAATAACCAGAGTTGGCGGTCTTAAGCGCCGTATCAGCCAAACCTTTACGTGCACCATGAGTCGAAATAAAGTACTGCAAAACCGTCAGACCTTCACGAAAGTTCGCGGTAATTGGCGTCTCAATGATTTCACCAGAAGGCTTTGCCATCAGACCACGCATACCAGCCAGCTGCCGGATCTGCTGGGCACTACCCCGCGCACCAGAGTCAGCCATCATGTGGATGGCATTAAATGATGCAGCTTCGACTGTTTCACCACTATCTGACACAAACGTATCAACAGATAGATCACCAAGCATGGTAGAAGCGATTTCCTCGGTACATCTTGCCCAGATATCAACTACCTTATTGTAGCGCTCACCATCAGTGATCAGACCCTCCGTATACTGACTTTGAATCTCTGTGACCTCATTGACCGCAGCCGCGATGATCACCGGCTTGCTTTCTGGAACCACCATATCATCCAGACATATAGAGATCCCGGCTATAGTTGAGAAGCGGTATCCGGTCTGTTTAAGACGATCCGCCAAGATAACCGTCTCTTTGTTGCCAACAAGACGGAAACTGGCATCAATAAGTTCCGCAACCTGCTTTTTGGTCATTACCTTATTAATATAATCAAAAGGGATACCTACAGGAACTACTTCACGGAGCAAAACCCTACCAACCGAAGTCTCAATTATATGTGGTACTTCGCCGTCAACGCTTGACATCCGCACCTTGATTTCTGCCTGCAAATCTACAGCACCAGAGTCGTAAGCAACATTTACCTCAGCCGGTGACGAGAATATTTTTCCAGTACCCTCAGCAAATGGACGGATACGTGACATGTAGTAAATGCCCAGAATCATGTCCTGAGATGGAACAATAATCGGTTTACCGTTTGCCGGGGACAGAATATTGTTTGTCGACATCATCAACACTCGCGCCTCAATCTGACTTTCAATTGAGAGGGGCAAATGCACTGCCATTTGGTCACCATCAAAGTCGGCATTAAAAGCAGCACAGACCAATGGATGCAGTTGAATAGCCTTACCTTCTATCAGAACAGGCTCAAAAGCCTGGATACCCAAACGGTGCAAGGTCGGAGCACGGTTCAGCATTACCGGATGCTCTTTTATGACATCTTCAAGCACATCCCATACTTCAGGCTTCTCTTTTTCAACCAACTTTTTAGCGCTCTTAATCGTTGTGCAGAAGCCCAACTCTTCAAGCTTGTTGTAAATAAATGGTTTAAATAATTCTAGCGCCATTTTTTTCGGCAAACCACACTGATGCAGTTTCAGTTCCGGACCAACTACAATAACGGAACGTCCCGAATAATCGACACGCTTACCCAACAGGTTTTGCCGGAAACGCCCGCCCTTACCCTTGAGCATATCAGACAAAGACTTCAATGGTCGTTTATTCGGTCCGGTAATTGCCCGTCCACGGCGGCCATTATCAAACAGCGCATCCACTGCCTCTTGCAGCATCCGCTTTTCGTTGCGGATAATAACATCAGGTGCGCGCAACTCCATAAGCCGCTTCAAGCGGTTATTCCGGTTAATTACCCGACGATATAGGTCATTTAAGTCAGAAGTGGCAAAGCGACCGCCATCCAATGGAACCAATGGGCGCAACTCAGGAGGCAATACTGGTATTGTTTCCAGAATCATCCACTCAGGGCGGTTACCACTGCGTAAAAACGCATTAACGATTTTCAGACGTTTGGCAACTTTTTTACGTTTGGCATCACTGGTCGATTCGCGCATCTCAAGACGCAGCGTCTCCGCTATCGATTCAAGATCCAGTGCCGACATCATTTCACGAACGGCCTCAGCACCCATGCCGGCAGTAAACTGTCCAGCATATTCATCCATCAGTTCACGATAGTTGTCCTCGGTCAGAATAGCACCGTTTTCCAAAGGAGTATCGCCCTTATCCAAAACCACATAGGCTTCAAAATAAAGAACCTTCTCCACCTCTTTCAAAGTCATATCCAGCAAAGTAGAAATGCGTGAAGGCAATGACTTCAAAAACCAAATATGTGCTACTGGACAGGCCAAATCTATATGCGCCAAACGCTCACGCCGCACTTTACTTGGGATAACCTCAACACCACACTTTTCGCAGACAATCCCGCGATGCTTCATACGTTTATATTTACCACAATTACATTCATAATCTTTGACAGGACCAAAGATCTTCGCGCAAAACAAACCATCACGCTCTGGCTTAAAAGTGCGGTAATTGATGGTTTCTGGCTTTTTTACTTCCCCGAAAGAGCGCTCGCGAATCGTTTCTGGAGAGGAAAGCGATAGGCGAATTTTATCAAAACTCAACGGATCTTTCGGACGTTCAAACAAGCTGAAAATATCTTCCAAAACACATCTCCTTGAGGGATGGCAGATTAATCGTTTTCCTGAAGGTCAACATCTAGGCACAGGGCCTGGAGTTCCTTAATCAGAACATTAAACGACTCAGGCAGACCAGCTTCAAGGGTATGCCGACCCTTGACAATAGCCTCATACATCCGTGTGCGCCCAGCTACATCATCCGACTTAACAGTTAAAAATTCCTGTAAAGCATGGGATGCACCATACGCCTCCATAGCCCAAACTTCCATCTCACCCAAACGCTGACCACCAAACTGAGCTTTACCGCCCAATGGTTGCTGAGTAACAAGGCTGTAAGGCCCTATGCTCCGCGCATGGATCTTATCATCAACAAGGTGATGGAGCTTCAGCATATACATTATGCCTACAGTTACCTGTTCCTTAAACGCCTCCCCTGTCTTGCCATTATATAGAGTCATCTGCCCTGAAGTAGAAAAACCAGAGAGGGCAATCTGCTCTTTAATGTCTTTTTCACTCACACCTTCGAACACCGGAGTTGCCATCGGCACACCGCGTGACAAACGATTAGCTAACTTGGTCACATCGCGTTCTGGCAGTTCGTTCAAAAACGGATTCAATTCATCGTTAGCATATACCTCTTTGATTTTTTCACGTAACTCATTAGTAGTATGCTGGCGCTGCAACACCGCTTGTATCTGATTGCCTAAACCACGTGCAGCGAGACCAAGATGGATCTCTAGAATTTGACCAATGTTCATCCGTGAAGGAACACCGAGAGGGTTGAGAACAATTTCTACAGGTGTTCCGTCCTCGGTATACGGCATATCTTCTTCCGGTAAAATCCGCGACAAAACTCCCTTATTACCATGACGACCAGCCATTTTATCGCCCACCGACAACTTCCGTTTGATGGCGATATATATTTTGACCATCTTGATAACCCCAGGAGGCAGATCATCACCGCGCTTAATTTTATCAACTTTATCAGCAAAGAAGCGTTTAATTAACTCTTCGCGCTCATTCAGCCGCTTCGACAACTCGGCTATACGATCTTCTACAGCATCACCGTCAACTAGCGACAACTCATGCCAACGCGACATGGGTACACAAGCTAAAGTTTCCACATTGAGATCGCTATTTTTTTTCAGCACAACCTTTCCGTCATCAGAGACGGATGCAGCCAGCTTATAACCGGACAGCAGATCAACCAATTTATTGCGTGCCGATTCACGAATGATACGGATTTCATCGTTCTGATCTTTGATCAATCTATCGATCTCGTGCTGCTCTATTTTTTCGGTACGTGAATCTTTATCAGAACCTTTACGCGAGAATACCCGGGCGCCAATAACAACACCTTCTACTCCGGGGGAAACCCGAAGTGAGGTATCACGCACATCACCAGCTTTTTCACCAAAAATCGCCCGTAAAAGCTTCTCTTCGGGAGACAGCTGAGTCTCACCTTTAGGAGTTATCTTACCAACCAAGATATCTCCAGGCTTAACTTCTGCACCAATACGAATAATACCACTTTCGTCGAGATCGCTTAATGCATCATCGCCTAGATTAGGAATATCGTCGGTAATTTCTTCCTTACCTAGCTTAGTATCGCGCGCTACACATTCAAATTCCTCCACGTGAATAGAGGTGTAACGGTCTTCCTTAACCAACTTTTCAGAAATGAGGATGGAGTCCTCAAAGTTGTACCCTTCCCAGGGCATAAACGCGACCAATATGTTCTGCCCCAGCCCTAATTCACCCCATTGGGTGGATGGACCATCAGCAATAATTTCACCGCTCTTGATGCAATCCCCTACCTCGACAATCGGTTTTTGGTTGAGACAGGTATTCTGGTTGGAACGGATAAATTTAATAAGATTATAAATATCCACACCGGTGCCGGTCTCATCTTCTTGACCTTCATCAATGCGGACAACAATACGCCCAGCATCAACCGACTCAACAACACCATCGTGACGAGCAACTACAGCCGCGCCAGAGTCATGGGCCACAATACGTTCCATGCCGGTACCAACCAATGGTGCGTCAGCACGTAATAATGGTACGGCTTGGCGTTGCATGTTAGAACCCATCAGTGCACGGTTAGCATCATCGTTTTCCAAAAACGGAATCAACGCTGCAGCTACCGAAACCAATTGTTTAGGCGATACATCCATCAGCTGAATGTCTTCGCGTCGAAGCATCATAAACTCACCATGTTGGCGAGCATTGATAACATCATTAACGAAACTACCATCAGCATCAAGAACCGCATTAGCCTGAGCTATAGAATGCCCCTCTTCCTCTAGGGCAGAAAAATAACGGATTTCACTGGAAACCTTACTATCTTTAACCAAACGATATGGAGTTTCAACAAAACCGTGCTCGTTGATACGCGCATAAGTTGACAGTGAAGCTATAAGACCAATATTTGGTCCCTCAGGCGTTTCGATGGGGCACACCCGCCCATAGTGGGTAGGATGAACGTCTCGAACTTCAAAACCGGCGCGCTCACGTGTCAAACCACCGGGTCCGAGAGCTGAGAGACGACGCTTGTGAGTTATCTCAGACAATGGATTGGTTTGATCCATAAACTGAGATAATTGTGAAGAACCAAAAAACTCTTTAACAACAGCAGACACCGGCTTGGAATTAATCAGGTCGTGCGGCATGAGACTATCAACCTCTTGCAGACTCATGCGCTCCTTGATAGCACGCTCCATCCGAACCAAGCCAACACGATACTGATTCTCCAGCAACTCACCAACAGCACGCACACGTCGATTGCCCAGATGGTCAATATCATCAATGCTGCCGCGACCATTGCGCAATTCAATCAGATAACGCACTACTTCGAGAATATCTTCCCTAGTAAGGGTGCGGGTTGACAAAGGAATGTCCAAACCTAGCTTATAATTTAGCTTCAGGCGACCAACGACCGAAAGATCATAGCGCTCATGGTTAAAAAACAAACCTTCAAATAAAGACGTTGCACTACGAACAGTTGGCGGATCACCAGGGCGCAGACGACGATAAATCTCTATCATCCCCTCTTCCGGAGTACTAACTGAATCTTGCACCAAAGTATCACGCAGGTAAGGACCAACAAAGACATTGTCGATAAATAGAATTTCTACTGCGCAGATACCTTTTTCGCGAAACAATTGCAACGTAGGCTCAGTAATCTCCTGATTACAGCCAACCAGAATCTCACCAGTTTCCATATCTACAATATCAGAAGCTACAACTTTGCCCATCAATTCTGAATCATCAACGCGGATTGTCTCCAGACCGCTGTCGGCAATTTTACGGATCGCAGCCTTGGTAAACTTGCGATTTGCTTTTACCAGTACTTCACCGCTCTCATCAACGACATCAAGAGACGACCTCTGTCCGGCAAGCAAGTCAAGATTAACCGTCTTAGTGCAACCTTCTGCACCGATCTGAATCTCTTCTATTTTATAGAAATATTTAAGCAGCTCCTCGACACTGTAACCCAAAGCTTGCAGCAGCACAGTTACTGGCAGTTTACGGCGTCTATCAATACGCACATAAAGCAGATCTTTATGGTCGAAATCAAAATCCAACCATGAACCACGATATGGGATAACGCGCGCACTGTATAATAGCTTGCCACTGGAATGGGTCTTACCTTTGTCATGATCGTAAAAAACACCGGGAGAACGATGCAGCTGGCTGACAATAACCCGCTCAGTACCATTGATAACAAAGGTACCGTTTTGTGTCATCAGGGGAATTTCACCAAAATAAACTTCCTGCTCCTTGATGTCACGAATCGACTGCACATTGGTATCTTTATCTACATCCCAAGACACCAAACGAACCCGTACTTTCACCGGCGCAGCAAAAGTCATACCGCGCTGATGGCACTCCTCTACATCATACTTAGGAGTTTCCAACACATAAGAAACATATTCAAGCGAACAAGTCTCACTAAAATCCTTAATGGGAAAGACAGAGCGAAATACTGCCTCTAAACCAATATCTTGCCGCGCATTAGCTGGCAACTCGACTTGAAGGAATCGCTTATATGAATTTTTCTGAATATCGATGAGATTGGGCATATCGATAACACGTTGTACTTCAGAAAAATGTTTGCGTAATAACGGGTTATTCGCAATCGAATAAGCCATGGCTACTCCTTGAGATTAAGAAAAGAACGAAGAACAGCCAAGGCCGTGAACACGACCTTGGCTTATAGCAGAATTGTCGAGGTAATTACTATTTGAGCTCGACTGAAGCGCCTGCTTCCTCGAGTTGTTTCTTGACGTCTTCGGCCTCATCCTTAGAAGCTGCTTCTTTGATGGTGCTTGGAGCGCCATCAACTAATTCTTTAGCCTCTTTCAAACCTAAACCCGTTACCGCACGAACAACCTTGATAACATTGATTTTCTTGTCGCCAATAGAAGAAAGTACTACATCAAATTCAGTTTTCTCTTCAGCGGCAGGACCAGCCTCAGCAGCAGGACCAGCAGCAGCTACAGGAGCTGCTGCAGAAACACCAAATTTTTCTTCTAATTCTTTAACCAGCACAGACAGCTCAAGAACTGACATGTTCTCAATAAACTCAACTACTTGCTCTTTTGTGATATCAGCCATTTCAATCTCCATTACGCTATATGCTTAAAAATAATTTAAAATTATGCTTCTTTTTGCTCTTGGATAGCACCTAAAACCTGCACCAAAGAACGGGGAACCGCGGCAAGTACGCCAACAAAATTAGACACTGGGGCATTGATAGAACCAAGCATTTTTGCCAGCAATACTTCGCGGCTTGGTAACTCAGCTAACGCCTTAATATCATCACTACTCAGCAGTTTACCGTCAAGAACACCAGTTTTAAGTTCGAAAACTTTGCTGGATTTTGCATACTCAGACAACACTTTTGCCGGAGCAACAGGATCACTCTGAGATATTGCTATTGCCGTTGGTCCAGTCAGAAATTCATCCCAACAGGTAAACGGAGTATCTTTTGAAGCTAAACGCAGTAAAGTGTTTTTAACAACATGGTACTCAACACCAGCATCACGCAATTTATTACGCAGCTCGTTAACTTCATCAACTGTCAAACCACGGTAGTCAGCCAGAAATGCTGCTTTAGCTGTTGCCAGCTTCGCTGCAAATTGTTCAACTACTTGTTTTTTTGTCATTATAGCCATTCAACTTTCCTCCTTTCCTAGATTTCTAGAACATATCCCGCTGCATCTAGAAATAACTGGGAGAGCACAGTGTGGCCTCATACAGTCTCGGCAGGCGATATACTTTAAACGAAAAGTACCTGCTGTCTTAGACAGGGAACATCTTCAATGACAAATAAACACTTATCTGCCAAAAAAGGCTTTATTACTTAGTCAGCGCTTGAACCTCAGCAACATCAACCTGAACGCCAGGACCCATAGTGCTAGAGATACTGATTTTCTTCAGGTAAGTTCCTTTAGCCGTTGATGGCTTAGCCTTAACTAGTGCATCTACTAAAGTAACGATATTTTCTTGCAGTTGTTCTTTACCGAAAGAGACCTTCCCAACCGGCGCATGGATGATACCGTTCTTTTCAACACGATACTCAACCTTACCTGATTTGGATTCTGATACTGCACGGGCAACATCAAAGGTAACGGTGCCAACCTTCGGGTTAGGCATCAAGCTACGGGGACCGAGCAGGCGACCAATCTTGCCAACTGTACCCATCATATCAGGGGTAGCGATAGCAGTATCAAAGTCAAACCAACCGCCTTGAATTTTTTCTACTAAGTCGTCACCACCAACGAAATCCGCACCAGCTTCCGTTGCCTCTTGTGCCTTTGCACCCTTAGCAAAAACAAGGACACGAACAGTCTTGCCTAAGCCATTTGGCAGAACAACGGCACCACGTACCATTTGATCCGCCTTACGAGGGTCAACACCTAAACGAACAGTAACATCTAAAGTCTCATCGAAGTTGACATAGGCAACTTCTTGCACCAGAGCGATAGCATCGTTAAGAGGATATGAAATTTCTCTGTTGATCTTCGATTTTGCAGCGTTGTATTTTTTTGCTGTTGCCATTTGCTGTCACTCCAACTTTATTCGACTTCAAGACCCATGCTACGCGCAGTACCAGAAATGGTTCTAAATGCAGCATCTTCATCAAAAGAGTTCAAATCAGGCATTTTAAGGCGTGCTATCTCACGCACCTGATCCACGGTAACCTTACCTACTTTAGTTTTATTCGGCACCCCAGAGCCACTCTTTATATTTGCGGCTTTAAGCAACAAAACTGCCGCTGGGGGTGTTTTAGTGACAAAACTAAAAGAACGATCTGCATAAACCGTTATAACGACAGGTGTTATCATGCCGTCTTTATCCTGGGTTTTTGCATTAAACGCCTTACAAAATTCCATAATATTGACACCGGCTTGACCGAGTGCCGGACCAACTGGAGGCGATGGATTCGCTTTCCCGGCAGGAATTTGCAACTTAATTTGCTTAACAACCTTTTTAGCCATTACTAGCTCCTTGACTTATTATTCCAGACTAGCTGGTCTTCTCTACCTGTATAAAATCCAATTCAACAGGGGTAACCCGACCAAAAATACTAACCATTACTTTCAGTTTACCCTTGTCAGGATTGACGTCTTCAACCACACCTGTAAAATTAAGAAATGGACCATCGACAACCCGCACCGTCTCGCCAACCCCATAAAGCACTTTTGGCTTCGGCTTCTCAGCACCCTCTTCCATCCGCGCCATTATTTTAGCTACTTCAGCATCAGGAATAGGTGGAGGAGAAGTACCTCCGCCAACAAAACCGGTCACCTTAGCCGTATCTTTAACGACATGCCAAGTCTCGCTATCTAGCTCTAGTTGAACTAAAATATAGCCGGGGAAAAACTTGCGTGTAGAAGTCTTCCTCTCGCCATTTTTTAATTCCACCACAGCTTCGGAAGGAACAAGGATCTCACCAAACTGATCCTCAACACCCATCATCCGTATACGCTCTTCCAGACTGAGCTTTACTTTATACTCAAATCCAGAATACGTGTGTACTCCATACCACTTCATTGCCATAATTATTGCGTCCTATATACTGAGCAACTTTTTAATCAGCACCGACAACACACTATCGACACCCCAAAGAAAAATTGCCACCAACACTACGAAAGCAATTACTACATAGGTAGAAGCGTAGGTATCCTTTTTGGTAGGCCAAGTTACTTTTTCCAGTTCGCTTTTAACGTTTCTCAGAAAACCTGAGACATTAGCTATCACGATAGAAACCTCAAAGATGACAAATTAAATTGGCAGGCCAGGAGGGACTCGAACCCACAACACCCGGTTTTGGAGACCGGTGCTCTAGCCATTAGAGCTACTGGCCTGCAACAATAATTAACAACTAACTCAACGTGTCGCTATTTAGTCTCACGATGGATAGTATGACGACGGTCGAAACGACAATATTTCTTAAACTCCAGACGATCTGGAAGATTGCGTTTGTTCTTGGTCGTCGTATAATTTCTGCGCTTACACTCGGTGCAAGCAAGAGTTACTATGTCACTCATGTTTTATCTCCGCTTTCATACTCCATAATCATGGTGACCATGAAGCAAGAAAATATAATACTTAACTACTCAATAATTTCACTAACAACACCGGCACCAACGGTACGACCACCTTCGCGAATAGCGAAGCGCAGCTCTTTATCCATGGCGATCGGAGTGATCATGTCTACTACCATGGCGATGTTATCGCCTGGCATTACCATCTCGACACCTTCGGGCAATTCTACGATTCCGGTTACATCTGTTGTGCGGAAGTAAAATTGTGGA
>Ga0307991_1000369_pt1 | contig 32724 bp, 22 predicted proteins | sample EllFjometagen131_FD_203146 | JGI IMG/M metagenome (GOLD analysis project Ga0307991, IMG submission 203146) | Marine microbial communities from Ellis Fjord, Antarctic Ocean - #131 | ecosystem: Environmental > Aquatic > Marine > Unclassified | place: Southern Ocean | collected 2014-10-08 | reverse complement strand
AATTTTGCCAGAGATAAAAACCTGCTACTTTCAATTCAATGAATTCAATGATCTTCAAACTGTGAGAATGTATCATAAATCCGGTATTATCCCAGATGATGAGTTTGATGCATATCATAAAGATATTGAGGAAAGAGGTGGAGATTTCCGTATTTTCCTGGAAAGGATGTTTTCTGATATTTATCAGCAGAAAATTGAGAATTTAGTGGTAGATGTGAGGAATAACGGAGGTGGAAACAGTATCCTGGCAAACCAGTTCTTTGATCATATCAAGCTGCAAAAACCTATTTCTCCAATTACTACTGGGATCAAGCTTTCTCAATTGATGCAGCATTATTACGCTGACATAGTAGATTATTATCTGAAAAGGCTGAAAGATAATTTTGGAGTGGAAGCAAAGCTGCCTTATTATTATGATCTTGATCTGGATATGAAGGAAGATTATTTTTCTATTATCAGGAATAAAGATAGCGGATTTTACCTGCCGGTATCTAATCACAAATTTGAAGGCAAACTTTATTTTCTCACAGGATATGGAACTTTCAGCAGTGCAGGAGATATGGTCACAATTGCCTATGATAATGATCTGGGAATAGTTGTAGGACAGCCGATGGGACAGAAACCCACCTCTTATGGTGATATACTCTATTTTAGTTTACCAAATAGCGGGATTGATGGGAGTGTTTCTCACAAGGTGTTCAAAAGACCTCGGCGCAGTTTCAGCAGAGAAAAAACTATTTATCCCGATATCCCGGTAAGGGTTGATTTCTATGATAAGTATCTGAGGGGTATCGATAGTGCATGGGATGCTGCCATTGAGCTCATTAATAATGATGAATAAGGAAAGATTATGGATTATGCGATAATTGGTTTACTGCTGCTTAATATTGTGATCATGATCCTGCTTGTGATAAAAACCAATAGCAGTGATAGTAATTATGATAAGATTTTGCGTGATGAAATGCAGAGAAACAGGCAGGAAGGTAAAACAAGCGAAAAGGTATTACGTGAAGAATTAATGAATGCTTTCAGCAGACAATCTACTTTGATAGAAAACAGTCTGGAAAGGTTCAGGCTAAGCTTGAATGACATGATCAAAGATAACAGACAGCAATCATCAGAAAATCGCACTATGATCGATAGTAAACTGGAAAAGATGCGTGAGACTGTGGAGGAAAAATTGCAGACAACACTCCAAAAGCGGATTGGTGAAGCTTTTACCCGTGTGGAACAGCAATTGGAAAGGGTTCAAAAGGATTTAGGGAAAATGCAGACCCTTGCTGACGGTGTAGGTGATCTTAAGCGCGTACTCACAAATGTGAAGGAAAGAGGGACCTGGGGAGAAGTGAAGCTGGGTTCGATATTGGAACAAATTCTCACCCCTGAGCAGTTCGAAGAAAATGTACAGGTAAAGAAAAATAGCCAGGAAAGAGTAGATTACGCTATAAAACTACCTGGCAGCAGTGATGAAGTTCTCTGGTTGCCTATAGATGCCAAATTTCCCCAGGAAAGTTATTTGAGGATATTGCAGGTGAGTAAGGATGGAGATAAGTCAGAAGTTGATAAAGCAGTAGCTGAACTGATCAAAGTCGTGCAGAAATCAGCAGCAGATATCAGGGACAAATACATTAATCCTCCCGTGACCACTGATTTTGCTATCATGTTCCTTCCCACAGAAGGACTATATTCAGAAGTATTACGAGTGCCGGGAGTAATGGAGAGTATGCAGCAGAAATACCGCATAGTAATTGCTGGTCCCACCACCTTATCAGCAATTATGAATAGTCTCAGGATGGGATTTAAGACACTGGCTATTGAGAAAAAAGCCAGTGAAGTATGGAAATATCTGTCGGCAGTAAAAACTCAGTTCCGTCTTTTTGGTGAAGTGATGGAAAGATTAAAAGATCAGGTCAGCAAAGTATCCAGAACTTTAGATAAAACCAGTGATAGAGCGCGCATTATGGATAGCAGACTCCGTTCACTGGAAAAGATCACTGATAGTGAAGCTGATGATATCCTCGGCATAGAAAGCTCAATAGATGAGGAAGAATAAATTATTTAAGCAGTATAACCTTCTGGGTTTCAGAATATTGACCAGCAGAAAATCTTATCAGATAGATTCCTGTCGGCAGATCATCATTTGACCAGGTATGTTTCCATAAGCCGCAAGGTTGATAATTACTTGAGATATTATCTATCAATTGCCCTTTTTGATTATAGATATTCACATTTAGGAAATTATCCTTTGGCAGCATGCAGGAAATATTCAAGGTAGGATTAAAGGGATTAGGATATAGTTCAATATTCGTAACTGCTTGAATAGTGGTATTTTCTGAATCGGTTCCATACCAGATGCGGGATACATATTCTGGATGATCAATAAATGGGTTTCTATTTTCCTGATATTCATATACGCGGTCGTTGCGTCTCATTTCCCAGGCATCTGGCGGGTCTTGAAAATGCCATTCCAAAAGAGTGCTCATTTTGCCAAATTCCGGTGCAGGACCAGTATTTACTTCATCCACCATTTCCAGATCAAGCTCTCCTGAGTCACCTTCATAGCGAACTGTCATATAAAATATCATCCTTGCCACATCGCCTTTCACTTCATCGCGTGGTTCCCAGCTATTGCTATCATAATAGCAGCCCGTATCACCATCACCATCTATATACAAATTTCCACCATTATCAAAATCAAGATTGCTTCTACGCCCATTCACACTCACATCAGTAGGTCGCAAATGATGAGCATCAGTTCCACAAGGTGGAACAGTCCCAAAATCACCATGAGATTTTGCCCACACATGTTCACGATTCCACTCATCAACATCGCCACCAAATTCATCAATAGGTCTTGACCAGCCCGTATAGAGCAATATCACGTTATCGCTATTATTGATATCCTGATCAGTATCTGGTAATATATAATCTCGCAAAGCATTATAAGAATATTCTACATGATCATCGATTATATTATGCAAAGCAGTTTTTAATTGGTTGCCCATCAGGTCATCGCAGCCATCATAATATCCTGCTGGTGGGTCTGCCATTATCCCGATTGTCAGGACAAATAATATACTCAGTAACACTATTTTCTTCATCACATTCACCTTCTTTCTTTCTGATCAAGCTAAATTTTATTCAATACTCCTGTTGTCAACCAACTATTTCAGAAGAAGGCACCTTGTGATAAGTCTGGTTTGTTCATCAAGGCTGAGTTTGATCAGGTAAATGCCAGAACTGCAGCTCTCTCCCTGCTCATTTTTTCCTGACCAGGTGATTTCATTATTTCCCTTATCCATAACCTGATCAAGCAGTATTTTCACTTTCTGACCCTTTTGATTATAGACAGCAAGTTCCACTATGCCGGATTGCTGAATAAAGAAAGAAATCGTTGTGCTGGGATTAAAGGGATTAGGATAATTCCTGAGGTATGGTTTCGCTGGTTCTATGGCATCTTCATCCTCATCGCCATTATACCACAGCTCTTCATCATAAAGGCAGGGAATATTAAGTGTATCCAAATCAGCTTCAAAAATCATAGTTTCTCCCCAGTAATCACGAACTATCATTTCTGGAGAGACCAATATTTCACAACTATCGCCCGGAGCCATTACCAAAGGCAGCTGGAGTTCATCTATGAAATTCCAATAGAATAATAAAGGTTCAGGATGAGGATAACCATCTAAGGTCGTGAAATAGATATCCTGCAAAGTAACAGGATATTCACCAATATTATAAATAGTGACTTCTTCATCAAGTTCATCATCAAAATCGCATACAATAGTATCCTTTGATGCTGCCAGATAGGTAACATCAGGATATTCTACCGTGATCAGCTCTTCACTTGCTAATGAATCCAATTGAGTATCATGCCAGGTATAAAAAACTGGTGAATATATCCCGGGAACGGCATATGTATATTCCGCACCATGTCCTAAACTATCTGTGAGTATTGAATCAATGATCCCGTCAGCATCAAAATCCCAGGCAAGCGAATCTGGAGCATGCAGAGTGTGATCTTCAAAGTGCACAGTCAAAGGCACTTCCCCAATTGTAATATCGCATGCAAAATCCGGCAGGTAATTATATTCAGGCTGCCACTCACTCACCAGCTGATAGCCTTCATTGCAAATCTGATTTTCCAGTTCCTGCAGTTCATTGAGCGTAGGTGGGTTATTTATCCACTGGTCCCTCAATTCATTGATCTGGGCAAAATGCTCTTCTTCATAAGCTCCTGCCACATCCCAGTAACCGGTGCCATTTGGGTTTCTTAACAGCCAGGTATCTGCCTGATTTGAAGGAGACGCATTATAGATCAATTGTCTGATTTGGGTTGCCCGATCTGTTAATGGAACTGATGGATTGCCTGATGCCGGTTGTGGTACAGCAGGGCATACTGCCCAATAGGGCAGAGCAATACCGCTGACTGGTATTCCCAGATTTGTCCACATGGTGCTAAGCCAGGCAGGTTCATCAGGAGCTGAGCCGTGCATGAGTGCCACTGATGAAAAGCTGTTGCCATTATTACTATAGGCAGTGTTAAGGTATCCATAATGTGAATCAATATCCCACCTGTCTTCAAAGGGTATATCCAGCAGATTTTCTTCATCATCATAAAAGCCTCTGAGTATCAGCGGAAATATATCTTCCCATTCTATAGGTCCAGCTTCTGCAAGATCTGCAAGAACATGATTCATCATCGTATATCTGGCAGTAGGTGTTCCTCCTCCTGCAATAGAAAAATTATCCCTGATCAAAAAGCCATATTGCGTATCAGCAGTATCATAAACCCAATAATCATTCGGGGCAACTTCCAGGACTACAGCAGTTCCTGTGGCATCCATCATCACATAATTAGTATAGGTTTCTCTGCCAGACACATTTGTGCTGTCCAGAAAAGTAAGAAATTCTGCTACTGTAGAATAATTACGCAAAGCCTGCAGCATGCAATCTCCATTACCTGGTAATCTTTGCAGATCACCTGAAAGGGCATTGGCTATTGCTAGCCCGGTTTCATTCATACCCATCCACACATATTCTGAGCCGCTATTACCTGAACCTGTATATTCATAAGTATAGCCATCTTCATGCATCACTTGCACGTTTGTTCCTGCTTCCCTTGACTTCCAGATTATAGGACGTCCATCTGCTGTAGCGGTACCACTTATAACGCCTAAAGTACAGCAGAATAACTCACTGAGCAAGATTATAAATATAAAACTTAGAACCAGCTTCCTCATAACTTCTTCCAATACTATTTTAATAATAAGCACTTTCCTGCTGATACAAATTCTCCGTCAACTGCCAGTTTATAGAAATACACCCCGCTGCCGACAGAAATACCTCTATCATTATCTCCCTGCCAGCTTACGCTGTAATTGCCTGCTCCTCTTTCGATCTCCACTGGCAGACTGTTTACTTTCTGACCTCTGATATTATAGATACCTATCTCTGCCTTATTAGCCGGCTGATTCAAGGTGAAGGTTATTTTGGTCTCAGGATTAAAGGGATTAGGATAATTATTATTCAATACTGCTTTTGCTATCTCACCTGGTGAGGTCAAAGCCTCAAAAGCAGGTATAAAACCATAATTCTTTTCCGTATAAGTCCACCTGATAGTTTCCACTTGTTCAGGTGTTCGCAGCTCTATATAATAATATTCATTTGGATTTGCCACAGTAGCAGCAGAACCGTTAAAAGGCTGCCATTCTGTCCAACCTACCAGACCTACATTATCAAAATAACCCTGGCTGATGTCCTCTTCAGGAGGATATATCGTTGACCGATAGTCTATATACCTTTCATTATTTTCCAGCTCAGGAAGATCTGCCCATACATAAGTCCAGGGATGATCTCCATCCAATGGCGGAGTGCCAAACATGTTAATATAATCTCCACCAGTTCTATTATAATATGTCCTGATCTGAACCTGGGCATCTTCTGTACCACTGGTGCGGATATACCCATGCAGCGAGTAATCAACATCGTCATACAGCTTGATTCTGCCTTCCAGATTAGTAATGATATTATCCCCGGCATTCGATTGCAGCTCAATGCAGAGGCAATTATCTCCCATATAGGGTTCTTCCTGGGTCAGCCATTCATGACTGGAATTGATAGCCCATTCACTACATCCTTCCGCCTCAAAATTTCCATGATAAACAATCTCTCTGCCTAACCTGAATTCCCAGTTTGTTCCCTGATTAATGGTATTCAATGCCGAAATTGATCCCGCTTTATGAAGCAGGGCAGGTCCTGTCGTATAATAATCATCTCTGAGTTCCAGATCATTAAATTCTATAAAGTTATGTGAATATTGGGGCATAGATAAAGTATCAAGCACGATCTCTGCCTGGATTGCATCACGATCTATATCGAGATAAGTATGCAGCTCTTTTGATTTCTGAGCAAGATGATCAAGAATATATAATCCCATTTCTCCTTCTGCGGGGACTGTGATATTATCATCAATATAGCAGGGCTTCACATAAAACCTCTCAAAACCGTCTGCCCCTGCTTCTGCATATAAGATGCAGGTTGGCATGGTCTCAGTATAGGAAAGATCAAAGATAAAATTACCCAGCGAGTGGGCGATCAGAGTGCCATTATAAACCTCAAAACCCTGTATTATATGCGGATGATGACAGATAACCAGATCAGCTCCGGCGTCCACTGCATGATGACGATATTCCATATCCCACGCTTGAGGGACGTCATTCCGCCAGCTGTAATTATCATCTTCCGGGTTGGGTTCATAATACCAGTCTTCCGGCAGGCTGTCATAATTTGAGCTTGGTCCTGTGGAGTATTCACTCCCGCAATGTAGCTCCATGATCACCAGATCACTCACCTGCCGCACCTCTTCTATCTGTTTCTGCATGTAATACTTCGTTAGATAGGCAAATCCTGATTTATCATATCCGCAATTCAAATAGGGCTGATAATTATTATATTGACCCGTGCGGTCTGATGATGCCAGAAATGCCAGGTTTATTCCCTTACGGTTATAAAGAACCGGACGGTATGCCTCATAAGAATTTAATCCTGCTCCCGAATAGAGTACTCCCACTGAATTGAGAGCTGCCTGAGTGTCAGTTATACCCTCTTCCATATAATCCAGTATATGATTATTTGCCAGTGTGACAATATCAATCCCTGCATAGGCAAGAGCTGGTGCACTTGACTCCTGTCCCTTAAAGTAAATAGTTTTTGTGGGATGATGGGTATTTGAATCTGTCAAAGGACATTCCAGATTACCCACCGTTATATCTGCCGCATCGCCAAGGATTGACATTGTGGAATCAAAAATAGCCTCATATCCATAGCCATTGATAATATTGTTTATTTCCCGTGCCAGAATTATATCACCCGTAAAGTTCATGGTCAGCGGCAAACTGCTGCTGCCTTCATTAATCTCAATTACGCATGAAGCATAACCCTCTAAACCAGTATCATCAGTTACTTTCAATGATACTGAATAGGGATGATCATCAGTTATCCGGTAGATGTAATTAAATTCTGATTCTTCCCTTACAGAATTATCGCCCAATTGCCAGTAATACGCCAGCGAATCAGAATCCTCATCTGTCACTTCACATTCAAAGTGCACTTCTACATTGCGGGTGCCATCTCTATTATCCCGTACTTCCAATATTTCATAACTGATGCCGGGAATTGGAGCTTTCGGTAGAAGATTAGTTATATTACGTATTTCATCAAAATACACATTCCCATAATTCCCACGGTCATTGATAAATACTATTCCTTTGATACGGGGCAGATAATTAAATCTTGCCTGCCAGTCATCAGCCACCGGAAAGTTTATCTCATGCCACTCATTATTACTATATAGTCCCTGATAGCAAGTTACCCATTCGTCAATATCCAGACAGGAACCACCTGCGATAGAATAAAGTAACACATGAAAATCATCATAAAACCCTATCCCAATCGCATCGCCTACATTAACGATATTTACCGCTGACTGCCAGACGTCCCCAATATCTACAGTCACTGGATAAAACGCCATCCGCTTCGCAGTATTGCCATAAAGATGTAATGCTACTGATGTGTTATTATAGCCAAAATCTTCTGTATATTCCCAGCCATCTGGTTCAGTATCCAGATCTTGCCAGGAAAACAGTTCTGGAGGTGAATTATCAAAATCTTCAACAATCACGTTTTTGCTGAAAATACTCACCGCCTCCTGAACTCCCAGTCCAAATAATGATAAAGTACTCAGCAATACAAAAAATATTATTATCCGTCGCATAGATTGCCTCCTTGACAGATACATTTATTGCACAACACAATATCTTTTGCAAGGAAAAAAAACATAAAGCACTCAGAATTTCACTTTATATAGTGTTCACCCTTTCCCAGGCTGTTTTATAAAAAAGATTCTTGACTGAGTTGCATTACAAAAAAAACCTGCTTTTGTGCTGGAATAGCTCAGCCCGGTAGAGCAACTGATTCGTAATCAGTAGGTCGGAGGTTCGAATCCTCTTTCCAGCACCACCCCAATTAACGCCAAATATTAGCCACGGATTACACGGATGAACACGGATAATGCAATGTGATCAAGAAGTAAGGATTCAGGAGTTTTGAACGGTACTCCGGACAAGACTTCTGGGATCCGGCAGGGGGTAGTAGATTCTTACCTTGCGAATGGCGGAACTTTCTCCGTTGCTTTATGCGAAGGATGGTGGTTATAAAAAACTCTCTCACCTTTCGGCTCGACACATCGACACTTTCGATGTACTCCAAATAGAAATCCTGGCTCCAGGAATATATCAACCCTTTTCGGAGTACAGTGAAAATGTCACTGTGTGCGGCTTCAGTCGCATGAAGTTTCCACCCAGATTAACAGAATTAAATACCAATAAACTAATATCCTGAAAATTATATTTCCCGTTGCTATTTTTTTCTCACCTCCCGGCTCGACACATCGACACTTTCGATGTACTCCAAAAGCATCATTATACAATCTTCAACCAATCTTCAGGTAACAAGTTGGAGACCTTTGAGAGACTCTTAGGGGATGTAAAGTTGAACGTCATGACATTATTGTGTTATGTTGATCAAACTTGCCTCTCCTAAAGGTCTCCAAAAGGTCTCCTAAAGGGTGCCAGATGAGTGGGAATCAGTCAGATGTGCACCGCTGGCGGTACTCCGGAAGTGGGGCGCAAATGACGGCAGTTTCTGGGTTGGAATTGTCGCGAAAGTGCCCCACCTGAGATTACTCCGGCGGTGCACGTCCATTTAGCTGGGTACACGATTCATGTTTTGTAAAAAGTAAGGATTCAGGAGTTCTGAACTGTATTCAGGGCAGGACTTCTGGGATTCGGCAGGGGTTAGGTAATTTAAACTGCCGCCCAGGACTCTTATCCGGAGTACCGTTCAAAAGTCCTGACTTAGTTGGGTGCTGATTTTCATAACATGTTATAAATGAAGACTTTAGGGGTTTGGCTCGCTCTTAAGTCAATCTGATGAGTACATCATCTTAACTCAATAGCTTTTATGGGTGTTATAGAAATGGCTATGGCGGAAAAGTTATGACAAATTATGACAAATTATGACAAATTATGATATTATATGACAGTATCATAAATATGACATAAATAATTTGACAGGAAGTTAATACAAAACAAGTTTTGTCACTATGAAAAAGTTAGCAATAGGAAGTGAAGTAGGTTTTATTGGAAATATCTGTAAGATACATGGCAGATATGGTAACAAGGTTTACCGTCGGAAACGGAACGGGAAGCCGTGGGTTTATGAATATCAGTACGTTCCCAAATATTCGGCAACTACGCTGAGCCAACGGACTAATTACGTGTTGAAGATGGCATCAATGCTGTCTAATCCGCAGCGTACGGGATATCGTGTGATCTTGAATAAGCTATTTTATTATACACCTTATTTTGTCTATGCCGGGAGTTATGATTTTAGCTGTAATACCTTTTTTAAAATACGCAATCACCAGGTTTATGGCATTGAGATGGGCGAAATGCATCTGAATCTTAAACTGGCAGCACGGAGTAAATTCAGCCAGCGATTTGCAAGCGGGGAATATATCATTAATTGCTATAACGGCAGCAGTTTATATAGTCAGCGGAGAGTGGTGGTAATTGATGATGAGGCTGATTTGCAGCAAGTATATAATGCCTGGTGGGATGAGCATTTGGTAGAGATATTGCATTATTCTGACCCGCGTTATCGGGCTATACGGATTTATCGCCGGGGAGTGGAACCGCCCTGGTGGCTGCAATATCTGGTGGGTAAAACTGATGTAGCAGTATTGTATCGTAGCAGTTTCCAAAAGAATTTTATGTATATTCGGAGCAGTTTTGAGCATGTGCACACGGAGCAGGGGGATTATTATTATACTGTGCAGAGTCGAGTGATCGGATGCTGGAATGCGGCTGCTACGGAGTTTAGAAAGGTGTGGGAGAAGTACCATTTCAGGTGGTTTGATGATAATTATAAGAAAAACTGGAAGATAGTGAGGCAGCATAATCTATGGTCGAAATTAGTTTTCCGAGCGGGTGGGATACTGGGCTTTGACCTGGAAGAGCTCTCCCCCACTAACTGGCTGCCAGGAGTGGAAACTCTGGGAGATCTACTGTCATTGTGCGGTATGGGATTGTATGGATTGAGAGAAGAAGAACTTAATGTAAGATTTTTCACCACAGAGAATGTAATGTAATGTATTTGACCACTGAAGGCACTGAAAGACACTGAAAAATGTAAGAGAAGAGTAAGGATTCAGGAGTAAACGTATTTCGGGTAGGACTTCTGGGATCCGGCTGAGAGCTGAGTAATTTAAACTATCGCCCAGGACTCTTATCCTGAGTACCGTTCAAAAGTCCTGACTTAGCCGGAGTTTATTCTTTTCTGTGCAATTCTGTGCCTTCAGTGGTTGATAATTTCTAAAAGGGAAATTTAAGGAGTGCTTTATGGATACACAAAAGCCTTATGATCATTTGAATGATGATAGTGAAGGATATTATCCTCCGATTCAAAAATGTTTAGATGCGTGCTGGAAAGCTACCACCCCGGAATTTAAGAAGGTGTGGGAGAAATTACATATCCGGTGGTTTGAAGATAATTACATGAATGAAGATCATCTTGTAAAACCGCATCATCTTTTTAGTAGAGTGGTTTTTCTTACTTGTTCGATGCTGAGCCTTGATCAGGAAAAATTAGCTCCTGATCACTGGCTGCCATGTGTGGTAACTCTGCGTGATCTGATTGAAACTTATGATCAGATGTATTATGGTTTGTCAGATGAAGAATTGAGCGTTAAAATATTTGAACACTCAGCCGAAGAAGATAATGAAGATTGCTATGAGGATGATGATGATACTGTGTTTGTGATAAGAAATATAAATGGAGTAACTACAATTTCAGAAAGACATGAGGATAAGAATAAGGATAAATGATTTATCCGTGAGTCGTAAATCGTGAGTCGTAAGTCGAGGAAATAAAAAATAGAACACTGATGCCGCGGATTACACTGATCAGCACGAATAATGTAATGTAAGAGTAAGGATTCAGGAGTTCTGAACGTATTTCGGGTAGGACTTCTGGGATCCGGCAGAGGGCTGAGTAATTTAAACTGTCGCCCAGTCAACTCTTGTCCGGAATACCGTTCAAAAGTCCTGACTTAGTGGGGGTTTCTCTTCACCCCTTCACACCCTCTTATCTTCACCCCTTTACTGATCACTGTTCACCGATCACCAGCCCTGTGGTTGATGATTTCAATTTATTAAATAGTTGACAGATTATCATATAATTATATTTAAACTTCAATATATTAAATCAATGAATATGGGAGTAACAATGAAAAAGCAAGTAATGTTTATGATTTTTATGATTTTGATGACAGGTGTTTTTGCGACAACAATATACATACCGGAAGATTACGCAAATATCCAGGACGGAATTAATGAATCTGAAGATGGAGATGAGATCATTGTATCACCAGGTACCTACTATGAGAATATCAATTTTGCAGGAAAAGCAATAATTCTGGGGTCGTTGTTTTATACTACGCAGGATATAAGCTATATTTCGCAAACGATCATTGATGGCAATCAAGATGGCTCAGTGGTCACATTTGAAAGTGAAGAAGATTCTACTTCTGTATTAATTGGTTTTACGATTACTAATGGGCATGCTGTCCTTGGCGGTGGGATTTACTGCGAGTCTTCCAGCCCGAGTTTAGTGAATGTGACGATTACGGGTAATTCGGCTTATTGGGATAATGGCTATGGCTATGGCGGTGGGATTTACTGCAATTTTTCCAGTCCGAGTATAGAGAATGTGACGATTACGAATAATTTCGCTGAATTTAATGGTGGTGGGATTTACTGCAATTCTTCCAGTCCGAGTTTAGAGAATGTGACGATTACGGGTAATTCGACTTCTTCTCATAGCTATTGGGGCAAAGGCGGTGGGATTTACTGCGATGATTCCAGTCCGAGTTTAGAGAATGTGACGATAACGGATAATTCAGCTGTTTATGGCGGTGGTATTGATTGCGTTTGGAATTCCAGTCCGAGTTTAATGAATGTGACAATTACGGGTAATTCGGCTGAGAATTATGGCGGTGGTATTCGCTGCCATTCTTCCAGTCCGAGTTTAGAGAATGTGACGATTACGGGTAATTCGGCTGGATCTCGTGGCGGTGGGATTTACTACTCTACTTCCAGTCCGAGTTTAGTGAATGTGACGATTACGAATAATTCGACTGGAGGTCTTGGTGGTGGGATTTACTGTAGTGGTTCCAGTCCAAGTTTAATGAATGTGACGATTACGGGCAATTCGGCTGAAAATCGAGGCGGTGGGATTTACTGTAGTGGTTCCAGTCCAAGTTTAATGAATGTGACGATTACGGGCAATTCGGCTGGAGAATATGGTGGTGGGATTCACTGCGAGTCTTCTAGTAGTCCTAGTTTAGAGAATGTGACGATTACGGGTAATTCAGCTGATGAGTATGGCGGTGGGATTTGCTGCCGGAATAGTTCCAGTCCGATTATAGTAAACTGTATTTTTTGGAATAATTCACCCCAGGAAGTTGAATTCGATTTTTATTTTTATGATGAACCAAATACAATAACAATAGCCTATTCTGATATTGCTGGAGGAGAGGTGGGAATAGAAACCCACAATAATGGTTATGTTAACTGGTTAGAAGGTAATATTGCTGCTGATCCATTATTCGTGGATGCTTTGGTAGGAGATTATCATCTGACAGTGGATTCACCCTGTATTGATACCGGTACCAGTTATTTTGAGTATGAAGGTGAAATATATATAAATTTGAGTGAAGATGAATATTGGGGAATTGCTCCTGATATGGGAGCTTATGAGTATGAAGGATTGCAATATGGTGATATTGACGATAATGGAGTAGTAGAAAGTTATGATGCTTCCCTGATTTTGATGTATGTGGTGGGACTTGATCCGTTGCCGGCAGATCCGTTACCCTGGTCAGACTGGCGTGTGGAAAGAGCAGACGTAGATCTTAGCGGTGATATTGGCGCTATTGATGCGACTTATATATTACAGTATGTGGTGGAGATAATATACGAATTGCCAGTAGTTAATGCTATGCGGCTCTCAGCAGGAGAGATCACAATCTCCCATGATGCAGAATATATCTATCTCAAAAGTCTGAACGCTATTTTCAGCCTCGAATATGATACAGATGCGGAAAATCTGACTATGGATTTACCGGAAGTGATAAATGATAACTGCCTTTATAGCTGTAATGATAATAAGTTTGCTTTGATCAGTGCTGCAGGGATCAAAGGTAATATTGTCAGGATTCCCTATCAGGCGGAAAGTCAGGGAGCGTGGAATGTCAACTTTCAGATAGAGGATAATGGAAATTCCTATGACCTGGAATATTTGCCGGAAGATATCCCGGAATTTGACAGGTTAATTTCTATATATCCCAATCCTTTCAATCCTGAGACTAATATACTCTTTGAATTATCTGCTGACAGTAATGTCTTGATTGAAATCTACAATATAAAGGGACAGAAAGTAAAAACTCTAATCAATAAACCTTTTGAGGCTGGCAGTCATAAAATTACCTGGAATGCTATAGATCAAAGTAGCGGAATCTATTTGATGAGATTTAATACTGCTGAAACAAGTGAGACGAAGAAACTTATCCTGCTCAAATAGTAGTTTCAGATATACAATACGTGGGAAGTGAGAAGTGAGAAGTGAAAAGTGAAATGTAAGAGATTAAGCAACGAATAGCCTTCGCAAGCTTACGGCTCATCAAGACAAAACGAACTGAAGAAGTATAAGAGGGGAAAATTGAGGATGCGAAGATGAGAGTGTGTGAAGGTGTGATTAAATGTTATGTAATATAAGATTTTGAACCACCATCCTACGCACAAGGCTACGGCACCAGACTCTGTTCCTCCGTCTCGACAAGCGGCAGGCAGAATGCACTGAAAGACACTGAAAAATGTAATGTGAGAGTAAGGATAATAGGAGTTTTGAACGGTACTCCGGGCAAGACTTCTGGTATCCGGCAGAAGTTGGGTAGTTTGATCTGTTGTCCAGAACTCTTGTCCGGGGTACCGTTACAAGTCCTGACTTGGCTGGGTGATAGCTGACGTGTTTGCGAGCTACCTGAGAGTACTCCGGCGGTGCATGTCCACTTAGTTGTAGAGATTGAAAGATCATCTAGTCGTTTAGTTTTTAAGTCCTGTAGTTTTTAATTACCTCTTCACCTCTTCGCACTTTATCATCTTTTCACCCTCGTTTTTTCCTCATCTCACGTTTAACGAACCTCGACTCACGGCTTTTTTACCACAGAGTTCACAGAGAATGTAATTTAATGTAATGTATTTAACCACTAAAAGCACTGAAAGACACTGAAAAATGTAATGTGAGAGTAAGGATAATAGGAGTTTTGAACGGTACTCCGGGCAAGACTTCTGGGATCCGGCAGGGGTTAGGTAATTTAAACTGCCGTCCAGGACTCTTATCCGGGGTACCGTTCAAAAGTCCTGACTTAGGTGGGTGATAGCTGACGTGTTTGCGAGCTACCTGAGAGTACTCCGGTGGTGCACGTCCATTTAGTTGTTGAGATAGAAAGATCATCTCATTAGAAATAAAACTTGCAGAATAATCATATACATAAAAGAATCTGTTTAGCAAACAATATCGGGGAGAATTAATATGAGTGATAAGAGCATCAGTAATTTTAAGCTGGAAGCGCGGATATGTGAATTACAGGAGATTGGGGAATTGCATAAACGGTTTGGTGGAGTAGCATACAGGGGCTTACGGCGTTATTATCTGGCAGCGGGTTATCAGGCAGGAGTGGACAGGCTCATCAAGCTGATATCAGCAGATGCGGAATATCATAAGAGCTTCTGGAATGAGCCTTTGGCATTTATCCGGGACTTCCTATATGGTTTTTTTAAAGACAGGGGTGGAAATTTGCCTGAGGTTTGGGTCGAAGGTGATATTGTCTTTCTTAAAACGGAAGATACTGCCTATTGCGTGACAATTGATGCAGAGAAACACGTATCCGGTTGTCATTCAGATGTGTGTGCCATATATTGCCGGGCATTTGCTGAGGGTTTGATCTCAGTATTTGAGGAATTTTTTCCCGGGGTAGTGATAAATTTCCATAATGTGAGCAGTCAAAGATCAGGAGCAGGTATTCCCTGTGTGGAAGCATTTAAGATAGTGGTTCCCTGATCATTAAATTGCTGTGGCAAAAAGATATGGATTGCTGCTGTAAACTGCACGTAGTTCTCGTCCCACTTTCGGAGTACCGTTAGCGGTGCAAGTCCTGCTTATCTGGATATTTCTTGACTTAAGAGTGAGAGTGTAAATTTTGTTAACATTGCAAAATTGCTTATGGAGGATTTAATGAATATAGTTATAATGGGTGTTCAAGGTAGTGGAAAAGGGACACAAGCGAAGAAATTAGCAGACTTGAAGAGTTGGAAGCACGTAAATCTTGGTCAGCTATTTCGTATAGAGATGACAGAAGGAACTGAGACAGGGAAAAGGGCAAAGCAGTATATAACCAGTGGGGAGCTTGTGCCTGATGAGATAACCTTTGAGATATTTAAACATGCTACAGAGGAAGCAGGACAGAGTATGATCCTGGATGGATTCCCTCGCACTCCTGCTCAGGCGGAATTTCTTTTTAAGCATTATTCAATCGACCTGGTGATCGTGCTTGACCTGGAAGAATCTGAGGCAGTGAAAAGAATCTCTGCTCGCAGAAACTGCTCAGGTTGTGGCAGGGATTATAATGTTCTCTTTAAGAAACCTCAAAAGGAAGGTATCTGTGACGTATGTGGTGGCACTCTGGTAACGCGTGAGGATGATAAACCACAGGAAGTTCAGCGCCGGATAGACATCTATCAGGAGCAGGCAAAGAAACTGCTTGATTTCTTCCAGGATAAGGTGAATATCTCAAAAATTGATGCTGCTCAAGGCATAAATGATATATTCAATCAGCTTGTGAAGGAAATTGATATTCTCCTGTAGATAAATCAATGACAAACGAAAATCTTAGGTCACATCAGAAGCTGGATTATCTGCTTAACCGGATACTCTATGTTTTTGCGGTTATAAACTTCTTTTTGCTGTTTTTCTCCGTTAAATTATCGGGGATTACAATGTATTATTACACTTCATTAAGTGAGATAGTATTTGTGTTATACCTGATAATTCATGAGACACGGCATCAGTTTAATTTCCAAAGGTTCTTACTGCGACTGCCGGATATATTCATCCTGCTGGTTAATATATTTCTGCAACTGCCTGAGAGCTTATTTTTGTTCTATCTACTGGGCAGGCAGATACTTGTGGGTATCCGTAACAGGTCAGCCGGCTATATGGATGATAAGAGAAGCTCGCTCTTAGATCACATCTCCACTAATCCACCTGGATTTTTTATGATCAGTTTTATACTTACCATCAGCGCGGGGACAATGCTATTGATGCTGCCGGCAGCTACTGCTTCATATACTGAAACACCATTTATCGATGCGCTTTTCACTGCTACCTCAGCAACCTGTGTTACTGGCTTGATAGTACAGAATACAGGGACATATTTTTCATTATTTGGTCAGATAGTGATCTTGATCCTGATCCAGATAGGTGCTCTGGGGATAATGACGATATCAGGAGCATTCTTTGTGATGATCGGTCAAAAGATGAAGATGCGGAGCGAGAATCTGATCCAGAATGTGGTGGGTGAATCAAACAAGCTGGATATGGTAATGCTGGTGAAGAATATTGTGCTGATCACGATCTCTATAGAGATTTTGGGAGCAATAATCTTATACTGGCGGTTTGCCAAAGACTTCGGGCAGGGATTACACACCGTCTATATATCAGTATTTCATTCTATTTCAGCTTTTTGTAATGCGGGATTCTGTTTGTTCAGTGACAGCCTGATGCGGTGGTATGGTGATTTTACTATCACTATGCTGATATCTATTTTGATCATTATTGGCGGTATAGGATTTCCTGTTATCCGGGAAGTATTCAGGATAATCAGGGAGAAAAAGAGGATCGTGCACTTGAATCTGCATACCAAGATTGTGATCTTTACCACCATAATTCTTTTATTTGGTGGGACAGTGATGTTCTTTATCAGTGAATATAATAATATCATGGTGGATTATTCGCTAAAGAACAGGCTTTTAACTTCATTCTTTCAATCCGTGACAACCAGGACGGCAGGTTTTAATACGATAGATAATGCCGCACTTAGTGATTCATCGATACTGAGTTCAGCTTTTCTGATGTTTGTGGGAGCATCACCAGGATCAACGGGTGGTGGTTTGAAGACGACGGCATTATTTATTCTATTTGCAACTGTGATCTCAATGTTCAAGGGTCGAAAAGATGCCACGGCATTTAATCGGAAGATCGCAGATATATATATGAAACGAGTTCTGGCATTAGTTACAGCTTCTATAAGTTTATTGATCATCATGCTGTTCTTATTGATGCACTTTGAACAGGCATCATTTGATAAGGTGCTGTTTGAGGCAATTTCCGCCTTTGGTACAGTGGGACTATCAATGGGTATCACCTCGCAGCTTACTCACAATGGCAAGATAATTATTATCATGCTGATGTATCTGGGAAGAGTGGGACCGCTGACATTAGGTTATGCAATCTCACAGAAAATTAAGAAAACACAGTTTGACCTGATTGAAGAGAAAATTAATATTGGGTAAAACTTACAGGGAGAAACTATGGCAAAATTTGCAGTAATAGGATTAGGTAAATTTGGTTACGCAGTAGCTACTTCACTTCATGAAAATGGGGCGGAAGTGATCGCAATAGATAACGATCAGAATCTGATTGATGATATTGCCGGTAAAGTAACCAATCCAGTGCGCATGAATAGTACCAATGAAGAGGATCTTAAGAAGATCGGTATTCGTGATGTGGATGCTGCAATACTGGCAATTGGCAATAATCTGGAAGTTAGTGTTCTCACTGCAGTGATCCTCAAAAAGCAGGGAGTAGCCAAGATATTTGCAAAAGTAGATAGCAAGATACATGCCCGTATTCTGGAGATGCTGGGAATTCCTCATGAGAATATAATATTTCCGGAAGAGATAGTGGGTAAGCAGCTGGCTAATTCTCTATTGTCACGAACTATCAGGAATTATGTTGATCTGTATAGCGGTCACAGTCTGGTGGAATTGGAAGCTCCTGAGAAATGGTATGGCAAAACCCTTCAGGAACTTGCTCTGCCCACAAAGCGGAAAGTAAATGTGGTGGCTATTAAATATAAGGAATCAGTAGTATCTGAGCAGGGCGACATTCTCTTTAAGATGAGAGTAAATGATCTTCCTGGAGCAAATGACGTTATTCATGAAGGAGATGTGATAGTTTTGGTGGGTAGCCAGCACAAGATAGTAGAACTCATGAATGAAACCAGTAAATAGGAGTAATGATGAAGAATAAAATAGTAATCTGGTTCAGATTATTTTTGATCGTGCTAAGCGTGATAATGCTTGTCTCGGTGATTGTGATCTTACATTCTCTAAGGACTGATGAACCTCATCTTATCCAGTTATTTCATTCCAATATCAGAAATACGATTTATATAGGCTCTTTTCTCTTCTTTTTTGTGGTTGTAACTGCATATTTCTTTCTTCCAGTTCATTTAAAAAGGTCTTTAAGCGATGTATCAACCGTACTTGATGATTTCAAGCGCTCTGTGTATAACACTGATATTGATCTTCAGGAGAAGAAGAATACTCTGGATGGAGAGGTTTATGAAATTCTTAGTCAATTGATGGACGCTCAAAAGGAGATCCAGAAGAATAACATTGATCGCGGTGCTAAGGTGTTTGAGCATTACAGCAGGATAACGGTATTGCTGCGGCTTGTACCAGAGGGAATATTGATCTCCGATCTGGAAGGGAATATTATATTTATCAATGATATGCTCACAGAGACTTTTCCTCATCTGGAAGAAGAAGCTAATATTCTGGAGAAATCATATCCTCCTGAGATTGAGAATAATATAAAAAAGATCATCCAGATCAGCCTTAAGGAAAAGAAAAGACAGGAATCTCTGCAATGCTTTATTCCCAATCTCAAAAGACATATAACGATAGATAGTGCCCTGGTGCGTAATAAGGAAGGCGACGTTAATGGAATTGTACTGGTTGTGCAAAATCTGGATAAGCGTAAAGTAGAGCGTAAGCAGGAGAAGGATAAGGAGAGCGAGCGGGTCGAACAATGATGCAGATAATATGTGATCTTAGCCAGCCAGCCAGAATTGACCGTTATATGAGCAATTTGCAGTTAGAAGGATTGCATTCGCGGTCATGTCTGGAAAAGCTTTTTATTGATAAAAAGGTTCTGGTGAACGGTAAACCGGTGAAGAAGAGCTATCAGGTTCAGAACAAAGATGTGATTGAGTATGAAATGACGGCTGTGGAACCATCCCACGAACTGGAAGGAGAAGATATACCTCTGGATATTGTCTATGAAGATGAATATCTGGCAGTTATCAATAAACCTGCTGGAATGGTAGTGCATCCCGGTGCCGGGGTTTATAACGGAACACTTGCCAATGCTTTAGTGCATAAATATGGTACTAAACTTTCCTCTGCAGGTGAAAATCAGCGTCCAGGAATTGTCCATCGACTTGATAAAGATACCAGTGGTTTATTGCTGATAGCACGCAATGACAAAATCCATTATCTGCTGAGTGAACAATTTCAAAAGCGGGAAGTGAGTAAAAAATATCTGGCTATCACTACCGGATTTCCTGAAGAACCTGAGGGAAAGATCATTACATATATCAATCGCAATCCACTGAACAGGAAAAAAATGGCTGTGACCAAAGAAGGTAGACAAGCTATAAGCATATACAAAGTAATAGAATATTATGAATATTTTGCTTTAATGGAAATTGATCTTAGAACAGGAAGAACTCATCAAATAAGAGTTCATCTTGAGCATATCAATTGCCCGGTGCTGGGAGACTCACTTTATAACAATCAGAAGCGCACTATGAATTCCGTACCAATAGAATATCGGAAAAGAATAAAATTCTTAATTACCAGTCACCTTAAGAGGCAGGCATTGCATGCCTGGAAGCTGGGTTTTGTTCATCCTGTTACGGGAGAAAGACTTGAATTTAAGATAGAAATGCCCCCAGATATGAAGAAAGCTATCGACTACGTTAAGCAATTATTTTAAAGCAGGGAGAACTAATGAATTGTCCTGAAAAAGAAAATAATTTACAGAATTGCAACTGTACATATCCGTGTGTGAAAAAGGGAAACTGCTGTCAGTGCATACTTTATCATAGAAAGATGCGTCAGCTCCCAGCCTGCTTCTTTCCTGCTGATGCAGAAAAGACTTATGACAGGTCTTATGCAAGCTTTGTGCTGTTAGTGCAGGCAGGGAAAATATAAAAGAGGTAATGATGAATTCAAAATTTGCCACAGTGGAATCTGCTGTGGAAGCTATAAAAAATGGCGATATGATCATCGTTGTAGATGATGAAAATCGTGAAAATGAAGGTGACCTGATAGCTGCTGCTGAGCTGATCACTCCAGAAAAAGTTAACTTTATGATCACTGAGGCAAAGGGTCTTCTTTGCGTACCTATGACCTCTCAAAGACTGGATCAATTGCAGCTTCCTTTAATGACAGAAAACAATCAGGATAGGCACTGCACAAAATTTACGCTTTCGGTAGATTTTGCTGGCTCCAGAACAGGGATATCTGCGCATGAAAGAGCAAAGACGATCAAGAAACTGGCAGACCCTAATGCGACAGCTGAGGATTTTGTTCGACCAGGACATATATTTCCGCTGTCTTCAGAACTGGGAGGAGTACTTAAAAGAGCAGGACATACAGAAGCAGCTATTGATCTACTGGAATTAGCTGGTCTGCAGCCTGCAGGAGCTATCTGTGAGATCATCAAACCAGACGGCAACATGGCACGTCTTCCTGATCTTGAGGTATTTGCCCAAAAGCATAATCTTAAACTGATCACGATTCAAGCGCTGATCAAATACCGTAGGAAAAGAGAAAAACTGGTAGAGATTTTCTCTGAAGCAAAGCTGCCCACTATCTATGGAGATTTTAGAATTATAACCTATAAATGTAAAATATCAGAGGAGTATCATGTAGCTCTGGTAAAGGGTGAAGTGCGTGGCAAAGAAGATGTACTTGTAAGAGTGCATTCAGAGTGCCTGACGGGAGATGCTTTGTTTTCTACCAGGTGTGATTGTGGTGAGCAATTAGAGCATTCCTTTCAGATGATCTCAGAGCTTGGTCAAGGTGTGATCCTTTATATGAAACAGGAAGGCAGAGGTATTGGATTATTGCATAAGATCAAAGCTTATCAGCTTCAGGATGAAGGTCAAGACACAGTAGAAGCTAATATTTCACTTGGTTTTAAGGAAGATTTGCGGGATTATGGTATCGGTGCCCAAATCCTCAAGGATCTTGGTCTTTCAACTATCAGGCTGCTTACTAATAACCCAAAGAAGATAGTTGCGCTGGAAGGCTACGGGTTAAGTATCACTGATCGGGTAGCCATTGAATTACCGCCCCACAAAGAGAACGAATTTTATATGAAAACCAAAAAAGAGAAGATGGGACATCTTCTGGACAAGGTCTAAATAAAATGCTCTATCTGAAAGCACTGCTCTTTATTCCGGCAAATATGCTGGTAGCATTTCTACTGGTATTTGCGATCAGGGCTTTTTTCTTCTATCCTCGTCGCGAGATCAGGATAAAAGGTAAGAAGATACCACTCACTCCTGGTTTGGTGCCACGCTACCACAATTTACTGGTTGATAAGATCAACGATTTCGTGTATGGCTATCTGCATGACTGCGAAACCAGTGGAGAAGATAACCGGATTGAGAAATGGGAAGAGCAGGTATATCAGAAGTGCCTTACCTGGTTGGAAAAGAAGATACATGCCAAATATATTCCGCAAAAGATCATTATCGGTATCCAGGTATTTCTGGCTGGAATCGGCAGAGAATTTGCCAAACAGTTTATGCGCACCTTTATACCATATCTCATAAAAAATTATAAACTCACTCATTATATAGATATTTTCAATGAAAAATTTACTATTGAATTCCTGCAGGGCTATTATGACCGTTATATTTATAAATATTCTTTGTATCTGATGCTGGCAATAGGCCTGATCATTGGAATTGTCAATCACCTTATATATCTTATTATTGGAGGATAAATGGCTCGAAAAATTATTATAATTGGATTACTGTTGATCTTTACTCTAATTCTTTTTGCTCAGGAAAAGATTACCCTTGATTTTCTGATTCAAAAAGCAATGGAAAGATCATTATCTATTGAAGCAGAACTTATGAACTACAAGAATCAGCAATCCTCATATAAGCAAAGTATATATAAGTGGTTGCCGAATGCTGAACTTAAAGCCGGAAAATCATGGGCAAATGAAGAATGGCAGGACGCTTCTGGAGGATTTTCAGCTAACTGGGGTATTTCTTCCAATGATGTCAGATATTTTGATATGAAAAGTCAGATGATAGAAATGATGAATGGCGATCTATCATTAGAAGATATGAAAAAGAATATTGCCTTCGATGTCCTGTCCGGTTATATTGATGTCCTGACGGAAAATGATCTTGTGAAACTCCAGAGAGAAGTCATGGCTGTGGAAGAAAGAAAATACCTGCGCATAGAGACTCTGCAGAATCTTGGAGAGGTTAATAATCTTGATCTTCAGCAATCAGCGATTGATAAGATACAGGCTGAGATCGGTCTCAACAATCTGATGCTTTCTGTTGAAAACAAAAGAGCTGACCTTTTTTATTATATCGGGATTGAAGATAATGGTGCGGAACTGGCAGACCTTGATATGGAAATCAATTCTCAGCCCCAGAAATATCAACCCAATCTGCAATTCCAGATCCAACAAAAAACACTGGAATCCACAAAACTGATGCAGGATCAGACATTTATGGCATTGCTCCCAACCCTCTCACTTAATTGGAGTTATTCCCGCTCATCAACTAATGGGATAACTGATTTTGAAGATAAAGGTAATCACCTCACTGCCATTGATTCCCGCTTATCTACTGATGGGATTACTGATTTTGATCTTTATTCCGAAAATGCTGGAATTTCTCTTTCTATCTCTTATCCTGTTTTTAATTTTCTGGATAATTACCAGAATTTACAAATTATCAAAAGACAATATGCATTCAATCAAAGAAAGCTGGCAGACCAGAAGCTCTCTGATATGAAGGAATTAAACAGTTTGAATAAATCTCTGGATTCTCAGAATCGTAATTATGAATTATACCAGCTCAAAGCTGACCTGGCTGAAAGGGTAATGGCTCGTGCTCAAGTGGAATATGAACAGGGAACCATCAATCTTTTGGATTATAATGAGTATCAAAATAAATTATATAGTGCCCGTAAAGATGAGATTTCTGGGCGTTATCGTCTCCTGGAAACCCAGGAAGATATCAACCGTAAGCTCTCAAATAAAATTCTGGGCAAATGGTAAATTACCTAAGGAATGAAGTATGCGAAAGTTTGAAGTAATTATAATTCTTATTGTTGTCTTAGGCAGTCTGATCATTCTGGGTGTCAAAGATGCTGATAAGAAATCTCTACCGGAACTCAAAAGTTCTAATGTTCTGGAACTGAAAGTTGGAGAATATTCTACAGCAGAGCAGCGGCTTGCTGTCAATGATGAGCTTTGTGAATCAAGGCATAATGCCATCACAAGTGCGATTCAAATCGTCTCTCCAGCAGTGGTATCTGTAAATGTGATCAAAACCCAGATCGTGAACCGTCAATTGAACCCATTTGATAATCCTTTTTTTGGCTTTTTCAAGAATGTACCTTATAAAAGAGAGATCAAAGGGATAGGGTCTGGAGTGATATTTAATAGTGATGGTTATATCATCACTAATGCACATGTAGTGGAAGGTGCCACCCAGATCAAGGTTATTCTCTCTGATAATCGTCAGTTTGAAGGTGAGCTTATTGGGTTGGATTCTGTCCACGATATCGCCGTCGTCAAGCTTAAAGAGGGCTCAGATCTGCCAGTTGCCAAACTGGGAACTTCATGTGGTTTGATTATGGGAGAATGGGCAATAGCTGTGGGTAATCCTTATGGATTCTTGTTGAAAGACAGCAAGCCAAGTGTATCAGTAGGCGTGATATCTGCATTGAATCGTGATTTTGCACCAAACGAAGATGGCAAGATATATAAGAAGATGATCCAGACAGATGCTGCTATCAATCCTGGAAATAGTGGTGGTCCCCTGGTGAACGTTATGGGTGAAGTGATCGGTATCAATTCCTTCATATTCTCCGAATCAGGAGGAAGTATAGGAATTGGCTTTGCTATCCCCATCGATAGTGTGAAAAAGATAGCAGATGAATTGATCAAGTATGGTAAGATAAGGGATATCTGGTATGGTTTCAAAGTTCAGGAAATTACACCTGTTATCGCTTCTTATCTGGGATTAAATTCTTCCGATGGCGTTCTAGTTGCCCAGCTTGATAATAAGGGTCCCGCAGAGAAAGCCGGACTGAGAAAGGGTGATATTATCACTAAGATCAATAAATATCAAATAAATACAACCGATGATGCTGAAATTGCGGTAACCGATGTTTCCGTAGGAGATAAGATGGATCTGGAAATTATTCGGGATTCAAAACCTTTGAGCATTGTTATAGATGCGGTTGAATATAAATAAGCGGAGAAAGCATGAAAAAATTCTGGTGGATTATTGTAATTGTCGTTATAGCCGTCATATATTTTGGCTTTATCAAAAAAGGGAAAGATAAAACCGAGGGATTTAGCCAAAAAATTGGTAAGACAGTGGTTGAAAAAGGTGAGATCACAATTAAACTTGAAGAAACTGGTGAGATTCAGCCGGTTAGTGAAATCGAACAGAAATCCAAGGTCAGCGGAAAACTCGTAAAACTTTTCTTTGAAGAAGGTGACAATATCAAAATAGGCGATGTCATTGCTGAGATTGAACCTGATTATGATCAAACCTATGAGATCACACAGAAAACCCGTAATTTGAGGACTGCTGAAATTGATCTGGCAAATGCCCAGCGTGACTGGGAAAATAATCAAAAACTATTTGAAGATCAGTATATCTCTGAAAATGAACTGGATAAATATGCTGACGCTTTGGAAAGAGCTCAGATCAATTATGACACAAATCTGCTGCAATATGAATCTATTAAGGAAATAGAGACCACAAATAATGTTTCTAAGGTTTTAGCTGCTGCCACTGGTACTGTGATCACCAAAAGTGTGGAAGAAGGTGAAATGGTGCTTTCAAACACCGGAAGCTATGCAAATGGTACTGTGCTTTGCGTAATAGCTGACCTGGAAAAAATGATAGTGTCTTCCAAAATCAATGAAGTTGATATTGGTAAAATCTCCAAGGGAATGGAAGTGAAGATCCAGGTGGACGCTTATCCTTATGAATCATATTCAGGATCTATCACCAGTATAGCTCCTATGGCGCAATTGATCAATAATGTAAAAGTCTTTCCAGTTGAGATCAATATTGATAGCGTAGATGAAAAATTGCGTCCCGGAATGACAGCCAATATCACCATCATGGGAGAGAAACGCTCCGATATCATGGTCGTGCCCATCAGAGCTATCTTCTCTGATCAAACTGGTAATGATATTATTTATAAAGTAGAAAATGATACGATAGCCGGCAGCTCACAAGTGAAAACAGGGATTAATGATTTCCAGAAAGTTGAGATCATAACTGGAGTAGCAGAGGGTGATACAATTTCACTCACTGAGCCTGCCCGGGCTGGAAAAAATCGCATAGATATCATGTTTAACTAAGTATTACAGTTTAATTATAAGAGCGAACCGGGTTCGCTCTTTTTTGTTATATTTACTTGATCTTCCTTTTTTTATCAGAAATTTACTACTGAGTAATAAAATCCCAATGATTTATTAAAATTATAAAGTGAAATAAATAATATAATACACATACTTATGCTCTAAATAAATGAGTTTTATCATAAATCAATGTGATTATTACCCTAAATTTATACTATAGTAATATATTAAATAACTAATTAGCTATATATCATTATTATAGAAAAATAATAAGGCATACAAAAGCATGTAGGTGGAACAACATAGCACATAGTGACATTTTTATGTTATATTGTGCTATGTTGATGCAGTTGTATATCTCTTTGAAACAGAAAAATAGTTGGGAAACTGACGAAATTTATCGAGAAATGTGGTGGTTAAAAAGAGAAAATATGCTGATATTGAAGGGAAAATATGATGGGAATCAGCAGGAGATGTGATGTGAGATTATGGGAAATGTGATGAAATCTATGAGTCGGTTTGGGGGAAACTGTTGAGTTTTTCTTCCAGCTTCTTTACCTGGTCACGGAGTTCTTTAATGCGAAATTCTCTGCCGATAAAGAGTTTATTATATTTTTTAAGCTCTTCATTTTTTTCTTCCAGGTCTTTTGTGCGAATTTTGATCAGGTCTTCCAGATGATCATGGTATTCGTTTAGTTTCTGTTCATATTTTTTTCTATCAGTGATATCCGTAATAAAAGCAAAGGTTGCATATAACTCATTGTTTTGATCATATAAATTGGTGGCTTTAACCAGGCAGGGGAGTATATTACCAGAACAGGAAATAAATTTAATTTCAAAGTGCTGATGTTTGAGTTCTGGCAGAAGATTGAAATTCTCAAGGAAGGTTTGATGATCATTTTCATCCACAAATTCAATAAGGGGCTTCCCGACTATCTGATCAGGAGAATATTCCAGCATATTGCATATTGATTCATTTACTTCCAGTGTGATCATATTAGGATTGATCATCCAGAAGCCTTCTGAAGTAGTGTTTATCAGTTTTTTATATTTATTCTCACTGATTTTAAGTGCTTCTTCACTTTTTTTTCTTTTATCAATCATAACATTAGCTGCTGAGGCAATTTCTTTGAATTCGGAATAATGCAGACTCTGTAGTTCAATATTTTCATAATTATCTGAGGCTTTAGAGAAGAAATGGCTGAAAGATTCAATATTTGATTTGATATTGGATGAGAAATGCCTGATGATGAGGATACTAAGCAGGAAATATGCGATCATGAGTGCCAGATAGCTGATAGTTCGGTTTTGGAGAAGAGAACGCAACTGCTTTTTTTGATAGCTGATTTGTTGATTGATATCCGTCAGATAGACCCCAGTACCAATTAACCAGTCAAGTTCAGGTACAGTTTTTGTGAAAGAGATTTTGGGGCTGGGCATAAGCTGATCAAGTTTTCTCCATGAATATTCTGTGAATACGCCGTTAGGGTTATTAAATGCTTCATGTTGTTTCTGGATGATCTTCACTCCATCGGGATCAGCAACATTCCACACATTGCCAGTTCCCTGGGTGATAATTCCATTGGAAAAGAGAGGTTCACCATTTCTGGCGGAACCAAAGAAATATCCATCAGTGCGATAGCGAAGGTCAATGATCTCAGAGATCAGGAATTGTTCTATTTCAGGAACGGTAAATTGACTTTCTGGTGGCAATTGCTGGTTAAATTTGATTAATTCATTGATATAAAATATCACCTTATCGACTTCATTTTCTATCATGTCTTTTTGATAGCCCAAGGATCTAACCTGTAGGAGTTCAACTTCAAGCTGGTATTTGTTGTAAGACTGGTAAATTTCCAGACTGATAAGTAAGATCATTAAAAAGGTGACACTTAAGATCATTGAGATAAAAAACTTCCTGGTCAGGCTGAGTCTTTTAATTTTACTTTTCACTTCTTTAACTCCCGAAAGAAATTTAAAAAACTTTCTTATTATTTTACACTCTTTTATAAAGATACATATTCTAAATCAGTGAAAAGTAGTCAAATAAAATCCTGTAACCCCCCAAAAACTTAAAAATTATGAAATCTTACCATGTCTGGAGAAACGGGCAATGGAGAAAACTATCAGAGCAGTCCAGATGATGGAGAATCCAATCAGTTTCGGCAATTGAAACTGTTCACGGAAAACGAAAACCCCGAGTAGAAACTGTAAAGTAGGTGCCAGGTATTGCAGAAAACCTAAAGTAGAAAGTGGGATTTTTCTGGCAGCTTGACCGAAAAGAAGCAGGGGTGTGGCTGTAACAATTCCTGAACCAATCAGCAGAATATTTGTGGTCATACTACAATGAAGAAATGATGCTTGAGATGAAGTTTCCAGGTGAAAGAGATAAAATAATGTTGGCAGAAAGATGATCGCAGTTTCCAGTCCGAGACTTTGGATGCCATCCAGAGGACCTTGCTTTTTGATCAGTCCATAAAGACCAAAGGTGATAGTGAGAACTATTGCCACCCAGGGGAGACTACGGTAATAAACCGTGAGAAAGAGCACTCCCAGAAGAGCCAGGGCAACTGCAATTATTTCGGGACGACTAAGCCTTTCACGTAGAAAAACAACTCCGAGAAAAACACTGAAGAGTGGATTAATAAAGTAACCCAGGCTGGCATCTACAGTATGTCCATTATTAACTGCCCAGATATATGTGAACCAGTTTATACTCACCAGTAAACCGCTGGCGATATATAAGAGCCAGAACTTCGGTTTCTTGAGGATGATATTAAACCATTTCCAGTCATTTTTGAGAGCCAGGATGATGATTATGAAGCCCATGCTCCAGATAATGCGATGTGCCAGGATTTCATTAGCAGATACCTGAACTATCAGTTTCCAATATAGGGCTAAAAATCCCCACATCAGATAGGCGATACTGCCCATAATATTACCAGCCAGGCGGTCTTTAGTCATGATATTTATAATCTCTTGCAGCTTCAAAGAAGGCTTTAATATTGGAAAGGGGAGTTTCCTGAGGCAGGTCACAGCTGGTACTGAGGATAAAATCAGAGACATCTTTCATAGAATCAAGAAGATTATGCACTTCTGATCTTACTTCCTGAGGTGTTCCCGAGAGTATCGTACCAGAGGGATTGATATTACCCATAAGAACTGGTAAAGATGAGAATTTATGAAAAATATCTGAAAGGACTATACCCGTTGCCGGGGAATCAAGTGAAAGAGCAGAAGCACCAGTATCTGTCATTAATTCAATAATAGAAGAAGTGTTACCGCAAATGTGAATTATGCTGTCAATATCAAGCTCAGAAGTGGCAGAGATCAATGGGGTGAGATAATCGAGAGAGAATTTGGTAGCCTGGAGAGGAGAGAGCAGGCTGGCAGTAGGTTCGAGAAAGCATATTGCTTGTGCTCCAGCAGATTTAAGGTGTGGAAGAAGGTCATTCAGTTTTTGATAGCACACGGTCAAGAGATCGTGAACGGCATCGGGATTTAATAATAGAGAGAGTGCCAGATTATCCATTCCCATGATCATACCTGCCAGAGATACTGGACCGGAAATATACGCACATAAAATCTGACTGCTGGAAATAGATTTCTTGAGCAGCTCCAGAGTAAGAAGGTATTCAGTGATCCTTTCAGAATCAAGTAGTTTCCTATTTTCTATCTTTGATATCATTGATGGAGAATATTCTCCAATAATTTCATCTTTGAGGGGTAAATGATGAAAAACTGCCTTTCTTCCCAGAGCATGAACTTCTCGTGAAAGATCCATAAGCGGGAAGACAATATTGGGCTGGAAATTATTTGTAAGTGCCATGATTGTTTCGTAATGTGCCTGATGCTCAAGCTGAACTTGCGTTTTTGAGTAATTAGTGAACTGAATTCCCGGATAGCCTAATAAGGGAGCAATGAGCCTTTTATTTTGAAGAAAATTATCTTCTGCCATCTTATGGAGTAACATTATTCTCCCCTGGAGTATCTTTTGTGCCGGAAACAGTATCAGCAAAAATTCCAACTTCAGAGGAAGTGCCAAAGTATTGATGCAGAGCCTGCCAGGAATCATGATGAGGATTTCCCAGCCAGAATCCGCATCTGTCGGCTGCTTTACCAGCTATGATATTTCTGATCCTTAGTCGGGAATTCATTTTATTTTAGTTTTTTTACTATGAGATCAGCAATGCCCATATTATAGCCTGATGATGAAAATATCAGATTATTATCTTCGTCAAACAAAAATAGTGCAGGATAGTCCTCAGCGGGCAATACATCATTCAAAATTGGTTCTCCTTTAAGCAGGATGGCAGATGAGAAGTTATCATCTTTCTTCAAGTCTCTGATAGATCGCTTTTCTGAGTAAATATATAACTGGGCATTAAGTTCATTAAATTTTGTTAATTTCTCCTGCAGGAATCTTGTGGTGTGATTTTGAGGTTCACTATCCTTTTTGGAGCGGATCATAACAATTTTTTTACCTTCATAGGGATGCTCAGATATAATATTTTTTATTGCATTTATTGTGGATGGCTGCCACCCAGTGCTTACATCCAGATATTCTTTGGGTGTGGTGAGATTTATTTCCATATTCTGATCATCAGCTCCCAGAGAACGAACAGCCACCATGGCATCACCATTAGTATTTCGGACAGCTGCTTCAATATGAATTGTCTCATCATCTTCCAGACGATATTTGCCAACATATTCCAGAGAATCATTCTCACCATCAAACCAGGTGGGGTAGAGGTAGCCGTCTTTTCCCAGGCTGGCAACTACGAAATTCTCATAAGGATCAGCTTTCACTCTTTCACCATCTACGGTAATGGTCAAAGTGAAATTCCTCTGTTCACTGCTATCTTCCTCGGCATTAGCACTTGAAGGAGCAGCTACCCATTCATTACCATTATAATATTCCAGTCTGCCTTCCCAGCGCACCGGTATTCCTGCCAGTTTCAGGCTCGAATTTAGTAATTTGGTCTGATAGAACTCAGGGATATAATGAAGATTGAGAATTTCTGGAGATGTGAGAGGGCAGGAATAATAAGTCCAGATGAAATCAGCTTCAATCTCCGTATTTTCTAATATCCACCCATAAATATTATTAACTGTGCTATCTATCTCATCGTCAATAAGTGGTTTGATTAATTGATAATATTCTTTCTGCCAGCCATTTTGCACTGGACTTGCAGAGCGCCAGGTGCGTGCAATGCAGCCATCAGAAAATAGACTGTCAGCAAGGTCATAGCGAGTGCGGTTTTCAGAGAAAATATCTACTATTGCCTGCAGGGCAAGGGAATCAGGTATCTCACACAGGTCTTTGATATCCCAGGTATTCACCATTTCTGTAAGTGCCCACTTTCCATTATCAGATTGCAGGTCATATACATGCATAAAATCATCTGCATTTGCTGCCAGTTCATCTGCTTTATCCAGATAGGTTTTACGATTTGAGAAATATTCATCATCACGGGTTAGCTGTTCATTAACCTGATCATAATATTTGGCAAATTCCGCGGTATGCTTCTGAGAATTAAGTCTGTTCTTTCTTTTAAGATCAGCATTTTCCCGCATTAGGTCAAATTTATCTACCCAGAACTGAGGCTCATTATTTTCTCGGGGATTGGAATTTGGCAGAGGAAAAAGAAAATTGAAATCTTCATCAATATTGGTATCATCACTTAAGGTAAGAATTAGTTCCTGATTATCTCCGCTCAGGTTTGCCAGCATCTGCCAGGCTGCCAGGCTATCTTTACCTGCCATGATCAAAGCGCTTCCTTTGCCCAGAGGTATGGAGCACTCACCATTTCCATCAGTAGTGAGATCTGTCATCTGCCAAAGTCCGCCAAAGGATACAGCTAAAGGCATCACAGTAACATCCGGGGCTGGCTTACCGGCTTGATCTAAAACAGTGATATGGCATTGATAGCTGTCTGTATAATATTCTATGGAACTAAGGGTAGTTACATTATTTTTCTGTTTGATCACGTTAGGATGCTGATAGTTACCAAAAGCTTTTGCTGTGATCAAAGTAGCTCTCTGAGTAGTATTTGTGAACCAGGTCTTACTGAGTGAATTATCCGGTTCTCCCAGATATTTCCACCCATTAGGGGTCCACACTTCAATCCAGGCATGATTACTATTAGTAAAATTCCAGTAAGGAGCGGAACAGCTTCTAACCGGGATTCCCACAGCTCTTGCGGCACACATATAGATGATCATCATTTCTTCACAGCGTCCATAGCCACGTTTTGAAGATGTGAAGGCACTTTGATCTCTACCATGGGTAGGCTTATAGGTCATTTCTTCCAGACACCACAAATT
>Ga0307991_1000368_pt1 | contig 32751 bp, 22 predicted proteins | sample EllFjometagen131_FD_203146 | JGI IMG/M metagenome (GOLD analysis project Ga0307991, IMG submission 203146) | Marine microbial communities from Ellis Fjord, Antarctic Ocean - #131 | ecosystem: Environmental > Aquatic > Marine > Unclassified | place: Southern Ocean | collected 2014-10-08 | reverse complement strand
TTCTAAACATAGCAGATACCAGATATTTTCCTTTATAGTCATATTGCGCTCTTGCAAAATAGGATAAACGTCTTTGGTCATATGTATATGATCCAGATGAAATACCATCAATATACCCGGTTGTAAGGCTTATATCTGCAAACTCCCAAGAATTATTTGGTACATCATAGCCAGTAGCATTAAGTCCATTACCCCATTCCTTGAAAACAGTTGTTCCAATTGTTCCGGTAACATGATGATCCTCTGAAAAAGTATTATCGTAGGTTATGAAACCATCCATAGTGTAGTTATTATCATTAACTTTGTATTGATATACACTGCTTCGTGGAACATTAAAAACTTTATTTTCTCCATAATCAACTACTTTAGTGAAAGATTTACCGTTGGAATATGAAGAATTAAAACCAATTCTTGCGGTTGCTGTAAAATGTTTCGCAAATTTTGCTTCTAGACCTAAGTTGCCATTTATTTTATTCAAATAATACGAATTATAAGTATTTGCAATTTGTTGTAGTGGGTTAATAATTTCAATACCTACGTTGGATGGTGCTATAAAATAGCTTCCATCAGGGTTGTAAACAGGTACCGTAGATGGCATATTAACAGCATTGAATAATACCGACCCCAGACCAAAATCGTTGAAAGAGGTGCGGTCGACATGTGTGTAGGTAACAGCTGAATTAAATTTAAGCCAACTGGTAAAATCTGCTCCCATTGCCAAACGAGCTGTATTTCGTTCATAGCCAGATTTATCACCACCAACTATACCCTTTTGCCTAAAGTCGGATGCACTTATCGAATATGTCATTTTTTGCGACCCACCTGAGATATTTATATTATTATCAAAAATAGGAGCAGTTGAAAAAAGCTGATCCTGCCAATTAGTCCCTTTACCTAAGCCTGATACATCTGGAAAAGGAAGTTCTTTACCAGCTGCTGCATAACTTTCATTTAATAGTACAGCATATTCAGTTGCATTGAGAACAGGTAATTGTCTGGTAGTTTCCTGAATCCCGGTAGTACTATTAAAAGTAACTGTAGTGGGCGTATTACGTTTACCTGATTTTGTTGTTATAAGAATGATACCATTTGCACCAACAGTACCATAGATAGCTGCTTGCGCATCTTTAAGCACTGTTATTGTTTCGATATCATTGGGGTTAAGAGTGTTTAAATCCCCCACATATCCATCAATTATGGCTACAGGTGAAGCATCACCGTTTGTTGAAATTCCCCTGATACGAACATCTATGCCTGCACCTGGCGCACCTGATTGCTCAGTTACGTTTACCCCTGTCATTGTTCCTTGTAGGGCTTGCTCAACCTTTACAGGGTTCAACTGTTTTATTGTTTTAGAATCAACTATTGATACTGCTCCTGTAACATCCTTTCTCTTAACAGTACCATAACCAATTACTACGACTTCATCCAACTGTGAAATGTCAGATTCCATAAATATGTTAAAGATGATTTGATTTTCAACAACAATTTCCTGTGATGCCATGCCTATAAAGGAGAATATAAGGGTATCGCTTGGATTAATGTTATTTAGCAGAAAATCTCCATCTATACCGGTTGTTGTGCCAGTAGATGTTCCTTTAACTATCACTGTTACTCCCGGAATTGTTAGACCATCGTCGGACGAAGTAACTATACCTGAAATTGTTTTCTCCTGTGCAACAAGGTGCACCGCAGAAAACAAAAAAAGGAAGGTTAAAATAAAATAAATTTTTTTCATGCGTTATGAATTTTAATTTATAATTATAAAATGAATAAAATACTCTTTTGAATTCCTGTAAACTCTCATATATATTTTTTAATGCAATCGATTGCAAATATAAACGAAGAGGAACGCTTAAGTCAAGTAAATAAACTCAACAAAATTACGTCACACAAATATTTTAATACATCAAAGTTACTTCATTACAAACTTTAAACGCTGTTTATCTGATATTTGTGAAATTATATTATCACACAAAACAATACATCAATTTAGATAAAAGATGGAATCTACTAAATATAAAATTCTATCACATGCTCGTATAAATAAGAATAATGTTAAAAGGATAATATATATTCAGTCAGATTTGTTTCGCGAGTAATTCCAAGCCTTTTTCTGAGCCTGTATCTACTTATTTCAACACCTCTTGTGGAGATATTCATCAAAACAGATATTTCTTTACTTGAAATATTCATGCGCAAATAGGCACACAACTTAAGTTCACGAGGAGTAAGGTCTGGAAATTTTGATTTTATACGTGTTAGGAATTCTTCATGCACGTTTTCAAAGTGTGTTTCAAAAACCCTCCATTGTTTCTCATTATCAATTTCCTTGTTAATACCTCTGACGAGTCGGGTTATATCGTGTTTATGTGTTTCGGAATCAATATAATTAGCTAATTCTTTTAGTTCATCACGTAAGGTAATAAGCAGTTCATTTTTCTGAAGCATTTGCATTGTTGAGTTTGCAAGTTCTTTATCTTTTAGCTTCATCCCTTCTCTTAGCTTGTCATTCCTCATTCTAATTATTTCTTTTTCAGATTCAAGTCCTTCCCTTTGTAATTGCTCTTCTTTTTTTAGAAATAATTCCTGTTGAGTTTTTTCGATATTCTTTTTTGACTTCATATATCTTCTTTTCATCAAAAGAAGTAATAATAAAATTAAAACAACAAATAGTGTTGCATATATAATATATGCTAATATAGATCTTAAAAATGGTGGTTTTACTTTAAATGAAACACTTTGTTCATTTGTAACAGTACCATAAATATTGATTGCCTTTACTTTAAAAGTATAATTACCTTCAAATAAATTTGTATAGTTTCGTGTACTTTGGTGTGTCCATTTTGACCATTGATTGTCATTTCCTTCTAAAAAAGTGGAATAAAGGATGTCTCCTGAATTTTCAAAGTCGTTTGAAGCAAAAGAAAACTCTACTCTGTTATTCACAAAATCGAGCACAATCTCATTTGATATCATCGAGGAGTATGTATAAACAGAGTCAAGGTTAAATGTCCTCATTGACAATAAGTATGTTTTAAATCCAAACGAATAATATTTTTTGAATTTTGGATTATAATGAACAAACCCGTTCTCAACACCAAAAAAAACATTTTCATCATCAAAAGGATAAACAAATTCAAAACTGCTTACAAACGTACCTTCAAGTTTTTTAAAGGGTATAGTTACATTTGTATAACTTCCATCTTCACCATATCGTAAAACTCCAACATCTTCATTTGTAAAGTACCATATATTTTTTTTTGAATCTGTTTTTATGGAGCGCAAAAAGTCGCCTTTAAAAAGGTTATTGATTTTAGGGTTTATTGTAAATTCCCCATGTTTAGGTATGTATTGCATTATTCCTTCGTTGGTTGCAAAAAGTAATGTATTATCAATCATAGTCAACCCTGATACCTGATCAGGTACATTATCTTCTTTACTATTAAAAAATTCTAAATTTGTTATACTATCATAACTATCATTAAAATTAAGGTGATAAATGCCTTTGTAACCATGAGTAATCCATAATGATCCATCATTATCAAACTCCATTTTTCTTGATGATTGTGAAAACCCTTTAATCTGCTTATCAAATTTCCACTTCCCGTTATCTTTAATGTATGTAACTAAGCCGGTATAAGTTCCTCCAATAATTTTTTGAGAATTATTTGGAGTTTGCAAAAATATCCATCCGCCAGGAATATCAGAAATGCTAAAGGCAACATCATTTTCAATAATGTACGCTCCATTATTATGACCGCAAAATAGAGTTCCATCAATATTTTTCAGTGTCCAGACCTGTCCCTGTGTTTCTTCAATCAGCTTCATTCTTTTTGATGAAATCCTGTTTAATGAATCTCGCTTCTGAGTAAATAATCCTTGATTAGTACCAAGATAAATCCTGTTATCATTAATAAAAGCTGAATAACCCGTACTCACATTGTAGTTATGCGAAATTTTTGACAGAGGTAAGTTTAGCTCAACATAATCAATTCCATGATCAGTGCCCAGCCAAAGGTTACCTAAAAAATCTAATCCCATACATAAAATAGTATTATTTTGCAAGCCATCAGATTTGCTTATATGTTGTAACGGATTGCTTTGCATATCACAAATTAATAAACCACTTTGTATTGTGCCAAACACCATTGTATTATTAGGGAGAAGTGAACTGCAGTAGATTTGGTTTTTATTTAAAAACGAAGTGGTTTCGGTATTGCTCACAGGTGTTAATGAATTACCATCATATAAATAAGTTCCATCTGAAGATGTGGCAATAAGTAATTTATTATCAACAGGTAATATCCCCCATATTTCTTTTCCTTTTAATGGTTCCATTCCGCTCAAAGGATACAAATTACCCATTGCATATCGCATCAGGCCTTTCTCTATATCATTAACATAGTATTCATTGTTTACCATAAATGAAAAATGAAATAATGAAGGAGCGTCAATAACGGTAAATTTTTCATTCTTATAAATGAATAGTTGATAATATGTTTGAAAAAATACTCCATCAGGATGAATATAAATTTTCCAAACATCACCAAAATCAATATTTTCTTCGGGCAAAAGGTTCAATAAAGAATGGAATTTTGCACCTCCCATTTCACCAATTTCAAAATAGCCCAACTCATCATATCCTCCTGCAAATAAAACCTTGTTGGAGCCATTTTCAATTGATCTTAAAATACTACCATTAGGTAATTTGTATATATTCCAGTTTGTACCATCAAATTCTAGCAATCCATCATTGTTAGCAAAGTACATCATTCCATTAGTGCCCTGTTGAATATCCCAGGTTTGGCTCCCGGCAAGATATTCGGATCGCTGAAAATTTCTAACAAATGGGGTTCCTATGGAATAGGTATTTGCTATCGTGTGCAGAAACGATAAAATAATTAAAACTAATAATAATCTCTTTTTTACCATTATAATATTTTATTATGGCGAATTTAAGTAAATCATTTTTAAACAGTTTGTAATTAATACTTATTTATATACTTTTGAAATATTAAATTTCTTCAATTTTTACCAAATCTATATTTCTTCCATACCCATTATACAAAATCCTTTCTTTAAGCCAAGCTCTTCCGCCTCATCACCTTGTAGTACAAAAGTAATCTGGCGGTGAAGTTTTCTACCAGTATATAATTTCTGGTCTTTATCATACTCTCTCAACAAGAGTTCATGTCCAGCTAAAAAACCTCTGTCATTTTTTCTAAGCTCAAAAGGTTTTTTCCCATTCGCAATTAATTTGAAATAATCTGACCAGGTTTTAAGTTCATGAATCATATCTAAAAAATTTAGTTATTTAGGAATGCTTAAATAATAATACGTAGTATAAATTCTATTTAATAAAAACAACATGCTGGCTATGTATTTTACCATCGAATCGATATCGACACAAGTAAATGCCCGGGATTGTATTAGCAACAATATTATTGATTTGTGTCTGTTCAATTTTTGATACTTTAATTTTTTGTCCCAAAAGGTTAAAAACCTCAACTTTATCACCCAATAATTCAGGTTGCTGACACTTTAAATGTATGGTATTTTGACTCGTGTATAAAATTACTTTAGGCTTTGTAAACGGAGTAAAACTATTGCCAAGCGACAATTCGTTGGTGGTTATATCGGTAAACCCATTAAGGATTTTTGCATTTAGCGTAACCGACACTTCATCTGCCCCATTTGTGTTTCCTGACAACTTAATCATTGCCTGTGAAGCATTTAAATAGCTTACTGATTCTATAATCATTCCAGATGGAGCATTATTCAATTCAAAATAATTATTTTTAAGAATTGGATTACTGAAATATTCATCTGACAAAGTAATTTCCAGCTCAGGAAAAAAACTTGATAATTCGGCGGATGGCATAAGCATGAAGCCAGGAATGTTGTTGTCAATCCAGTTCAATCTGTTAAAAAGCCATGTTTCAAAAAATGCCACTTCATCATTGTAATCATTCCCCTGCCAGTTATAATTAGGCCATACATATTGCCCCAAAATGGGCCATCTTTCGTAGTTTCTATGCTGGGCCTCATCTACATACTCTACTATTGAATCAATGGCATATTCAATCTTATCATTACTTAATTCATTATCTCTCAATTCCTGCCAACGGGTATAAAACAGATCTCTAAAATAAGGGTCCTCCATCATACGTTTCCACCAAAACATAATACTCCAGTCGTTAGGCTCCACCATTGAATACCTCCAACCAGTGTAATCGTTGCCAGGAGGCCAATAATCAACATTTGAATAACCTAGGTTAAAATCCCATGCCGGGCCTGCAAATAGTTTTCCACCATCGCTGTCCTTTTCCTTATAAAAATAAGTACTGTACCTGTATTTATCAACCTCCTTGCTTATTTCGCATAGAATCATCTGATCGACAAAGGAAGCTGAGTTAAAATAACTTTTATATCCACAATTTGCGTCGGCAAAGCTTGAATTGGTTAATACATTTTCTGACGTAGTAATGTAGTCCTCAATGTAATTTCTCTGTTGCTGTACTATATCCTCAGCTTTGGGGTAATAAAACTGAAATATGATATTCATGGCATTTGGATATGCAGGTGTTGGAATCGATTTCCAGCCATCGGTACCATATTGGAAATCCGGGTCTATTTTATCAACCTTCACAATATAACCACCGGTGAGTTCATCACCAGCAATATCTTCAGGCTTTAATTTAGCAATATTTACACGGTTATCATCCCGTTTTATCTTCTCCATTAGGATGTACACACCTTTATAATCATTATTAATGATAACTTCGCAATAGGCCATTCTAGTACAATAAGAACCAAGCTTACTGCCCATATAAAATGATATAAAATTCCTAAGCATGGATTTATCACTGTATGGAGCATACAATATCCAGTCATTTTCCGTTGGCATTCCAAGTATAGGCACATTTAAGTTTTCACCATCTTCATCCCTTGTTTCGAAAGCATAAGATTTCTTTGGAAACATTTGCGAGCTCTGTCCCCGTATTTCTATTCCAACAAAACCATCATAATCATTTGGAGGATCGTATTGGTTGTTCATATTTCCCTGTCCATTGTCAATAATCCCCATGTTGGCAGTTATTTTGGGTTCATCAGGAATATCAACTCCATTTGTATTGATGATTATTATTGGCAAATTGGTTGTGAGTCCGGGAGTATCTTCAGATAGGCACAATACATCGTCAATAAACCATTGATCTCCGGGGTTGGTTCCAAGAAAATCAAAGAATATTACCAAACGGGTATAATCGGTAGCGGTGATTCCTGAAAAATCAAACTCAAGATCATCCCATTGACCAGGGGTTGGTGCTTTTTCAATTTCCTGCCATGAAGTGTTGTCACTATTCTCAAATTTCAATAGTACAGTACCACCAGATTCTGGAGCCAATATCTTTAAACGATAAACAGGGAATGTGATAAAGTTTACAGGAACAATAAAATTAGTAAAAATTAAATCGTAAGGGTTCTCACCTGTTACCACCTCCATGCAATGAGTCGATGGATTTATTCCTTCCTGCATAGGGTTATTAACAGTTATGCCAGAAGGAGCAGAAACTACCCATTCTACATTTATTCCATCCCAATTAGCAATGGTGTCAGTAAGTTGAGCTGAAACGGTATTTGCTAAAAATAAGCTTAGTAATAAAGTAACCCAATAAGTAACCCTTGATAAATCAATCTTGTAAATCATTTTATGGTATAAGAAAAACAACAATTTTCAACAAAGTTAATGAAAACGGGTAAATGAAAAAAGTATCAATACCTATGAGTAATGTATTTTTTGTGAGAGTTCTCCGTTCCCTTACAATATATTATTGATTATCTGAATTAGTCAATCTGTTTGACGTAATTATAATGTAGTTTTAACAGAGCATTTTGATGTTTAGGTGGTATTATTATTAGGTTGCTTTTGCGGTAATCCAACCCCTGTTGAAGCAGTATAAATTCTATACCAATGTTCGTCTGTTAGGTGTATATTTAATTCATCTACTGCATTTTTTACTCGTGTTTAGATACAGGCTTACAAAAATATAAATGTAGCATTCGATACTTTGTCCGGACTCGTAAGAAAATACAAGGAAATTCAATGGCTTCTACAAAATTCGTCAAAGACCAAATGTTTTTTATACTACTCTATATAAATTTCTCGAAAACAACAAGTATTCACAAGTGAACTTTGAACTAATTCTTACACATTTTTATACAGAATTTGGGAGCATTAAAGCTTCTTTTTCAAGTAAAATTGCTGCAACAATAAATCCAAATTTACCTGTTTGGGACTCTATAATATTAGAACACACGAAATTAAAAAAACCAGGTTCTCATTTACCTAAAGATGTGAGATTAAGACGAACAGTTGATCTATATAACTTAATTTCAAAATTCTATACAGATTTTTTGAAACATAAATTAGCTCATGAAATGATTTCAGATTTTAACAAGCAGTTTCCTGAATCAAATATCTCAGATATTAAAAAAATAGATTTAATTTTTTGGCAATCAAAAGCATAAATTGTATTCTAAACTATTTAGCCATAAACATTGCAAACATTGCAAAACACACATAAAAATTAGAACAATCTCAACTTTGACTTATGAGATCTCCTAACCATCAACCTTGTCTGAACAACATACCAAAATAAGCAAGTTATCTCCCTAAGATTTCCATAATTCTAGCATTTTTTTTGCAGCATCCTCCTCATCAATTTTTATATACCTCAAAAACGCAGCTTCTGTTTTATGCCCACTTATTTTTCTGATAAGTAGCGTGGGCATACCTCTGTTAAATTGATTTGTACAAAATGACCTTCGGCAAGTATGTGAAGAAATGAGTTCATACTTTTGATTTGTTGTTTCTTCTTTTTTTATCCCAACTTTTTTTACAGTAATTATTTCTTCAAATAATTCTGCTTTTTTACCTACTTTTTTAATGTTTTTATTAAATTTTTGTAGAGTAATATCCTGAGGAGGATTATTATGATACTTATCTAGTACTTCTCTTAAAAGTGGCGAAATTGGTATTACAATTGATTTATGAGTTTTGGCTACTTTTTTCCTTATAAAGTCGCCTTTTATATGTCCTGACCTAAGTTTTGAGAAATCTGAAAACCTTAACCCTGTTTCACACCCTATAATAAATAAGTCTCTGTACTTTTCTAGTTGGGGTAATTCTGATAAGTCTACTTCATAAATGGTCTTAATTTCTTCTTCATTTAAATAGATGCTATCAACTTCTTCTGTTTCAACTTTAAGAAATGACAAATCTTTGTAATCTGTGATTCCTCTTTTTATGCAGTCACGCATAAATGCTTTTAAGTTTTTAATTTGTTTACCAACTGTATTAATAGACAATCCTTTTGTTTTATCAGGTTTAATAGCATCATAAATAAGATACTCTCTTAATTTTACATAGTTCTCATAAGTAATAGTATTAAATGTAAGTTGAACCTTTTTATCCTTCTGGAAGTTTGTCAAGTGCTTTTTGAGAGAATTGTAATCCTTTATCACATCTTTGGATACTCTCATTTTTGAACCTTCAATAAAGCTCTCAAGATGAGAAAAAAAGTCTTTCTTCTTATCTTTATCATTAAAAATAATATCCGTATCAAAAATGGATCTGACGTAATCAACTGTAGGTTCAATTTCTTTGATTAATGCATCCTCTACAATTCTTTCTACTTTCATTCTAAGAGAATCAATGAAACTAGAATATTCTTTATATTCTGGATGATTCTTTCTTAATTTATTGATATCATAATTCCAATACTTGGCAAGAATATATTTGCCAGTATTTAGCAAAGTCCTCTTTTCTCTGGTATAATTATAACGGATATAAATAGGAAAAGTTTTATCTTTCCTAGAGCTGGTTTTCTTAATGACAAATCCTACTGTTTTCATAATTATTGCATTTAAGTAAAATGCAAATATAATCATTTACGTCGTGCATGCGTCGTGCAAAGTGGGGTAAAATGATATAAAATAGATAAAACCTAAAATGCATAAAGCTATGTAAAGCTGGTTAATAAAGGGCATAGAGGTATATATTTATAAATATGAGTAAATGTATAAAGAGTCCCGTCCAGACCGCTAAAGCCTCGAGAAATCGGGGCTTTTTTTATGCCCAAAACTCTCTTAAGCCGTATTGTTACCAGCATACGTGCCAATACATGCCAAATGTGCATTCTCTCTATATTCTCCCATTATGCACCCAAATGCATATATATGACATGATTTTTCTCCCAATATTCTCCCCTTCGGTTTTTGGGGGAGAATTTTTTTTATATTTGTAGAAATTATTTAAGTATGAAACCTAAGTCAGCTAAGATCAATATAGTATTCGACCGAAAGGGCACTGCAAAAACAAAAGGCGTTGGGCTGATTTCATTATACTGCTACTTCAGCAATAAAACTAAAACATACATCTCCACAGGTATAATTCTTACACCTAACCAATGGGACAAGGAGAAAAAGGAAATCAATTCTGAACATGATAACTACCTTAAACTAAATCAGTATTTACGAAATCAAGTAAATACTATTATGAATCATGACATTGACCTACAACTAACAGGAATAGTCCTTACTAAAAAGAGGCTTGAGGATTTTTTGAACAGCGATGGAGGAGATTCCTTTATTAAGTATGCACAGGATCAGCTCAAACGATCCAACATTGCTATAGAAACTTATAGGAGTCAAAAAAGATCCCTTGAGATATTCGAGAAATTCGCAGGGAATATTGCTTTTGCAGACCTCACACTTGACCTACTAAATGACTTTACAATAGAACTCCGGAAGGATTACTCTGAGAATACAATCTGGAAGGTGCACAAGGATTTAAAGAAATATGTAGCACTGGCCATCAAGCAAAATAAAATTAACTACCAGGCCAATCCATACATGCACTTTAAGAACATACCCACTAAAGCCAGGCATGTATATCTGAACTATCAGGAATTAGCAGAGTTGGAAAAGTTAGAAGCTCCAGAGGGCGAAGCAAATACGATGCTTAATTTTTTCTTGTTTGGGTGTTACACAGGTTTAAGGTTCTCTGACTTGAGTATACTTACCGGCAGGATTATTACTGAGAGGGAAGGAAAGCTCGTGCTCACTCTCCAAAGTATGGTTAAGGTAGATAAACGAGTATTTCTTAGGCTTTCGGAATTATTTGATGGTAAGGCTGAAAATTTAATCCGTCCCTACTGGGAAAAGTACGGTGACACTGATAATATCTGGGGTCTGAAAGTAACTAATCAAGGTATCAACTTGGCGCTGAAAATATTTCAGGACGAAGCCAGCCTTGAGAAGTTACTGACCATGCATGTTTCTCGTCACACATTCGGAACACTCTATGCGCATCAAACAGGATCTATTTTCCAAGTCATGAAAGCCATGGGCATAGCGAAGTTTGAAACAGCACAGGTGTATATTAATTTAAGTGATGAGCTTTAATGTACTTATCGAAGTCTGTGTCTTTCATTCGCCAAACGCCTCTCAACTTAAATAATCCGGCTTTTTGCATACTTGGGGCCATTCTAAGGAATGTACGATAACTAACTTTCATCCTCAGCATAAGTTCTTCAGAGTTAAATACTTTTATTTTATCCTCGTGGAGACGTTCCACTGCTGCAAGTATAATTTCAAGCTTGTTATCTAATTTACTGTAGTCTTCGATTGTTGGAATATTCATTTTTCCGTGTTTTAATTTATTTAAAATTAGTTGTTATAAAGATTCGCTGAAAAACCAGAGCAATTCCGAGAGCAATGTGTGACCCAGACTATAAAGAAAATCTAGGATCCAATTCGATTGTTATTGTTTCAAGCTTTTTTTAAGCAATCCAAAAGTACGATAATGCGGCACTATTCACAAATTAAATATTTAACACCCCATGTGGATAGATAATTGTTAAATAATTATGATAAGTAAATATATTTTATATGTGATCGATACAATACAGGGACTATTAGCTTGATATATAGTCTTCTATCACACTCTACCAAAAGAGGATTTCCGTATTCGTTACCCACGCCTATAGTACTTGATTTGGCCCTAATCACTAAAAATCTAAAATGCTATATTACTACTGTAGCCCTTTCTTCAGTATATGCCATTCATATCACTTGTAAATACTGCTTATTTATTTCAGGTATGAAGCAGACACCCTTACACCCATAAAATTCTAAAAAAAATTTACCCAAAGCTCCCAAAATCAGCATACCACCTACACACCATTCCCCCCCTAAGTCTTGGAGGTCATAAGACCCCCTTAACTTATTTATAAACTAAAATTATTAGTCATGGTCAAGATTATTGATTACAGGCAGCATGAAAACGCTGCTGGAGAAACATTTTTCTCTCTAATCCTACAGGGAGAAATAAATCTGGTGGAGAGCCAGAAGACAGGTATGTATTATGCCACATCTCAAAACGCATCTATTACATCTACTTTCGATGAAAATACCTGTAAGGGGCTAGTTGGAAAAGAAATACCCGGAACAGTAGCTAAAGTTGCATGCGAACCTTACGAGTACGCTATTCCTGAGACAGGAGAGATAAAAACACTTCAGCACCGCTGGATTTATCTTCCGGAAGCTGTAACTGAAGAGCAGGTTGTATTCGAAGAAAAAGTAGAGCAGCCAATTACTCAAAGCACATTTTAAATTTAACCTGGGAGGTGTATATAGCCTCCCTTTAAAAACTTATTATCATGGAAATTAAAAAAGCTGAAAGAAAGCAGGCTAAGATGAAATTAGCTCTGCAAGGTCCTTCTGGCTCAGGTAAAACATATAGTGCCTTGTTATTAGCATTTGGTTTATGTGGGTCGTGGGAGAAGATCGTTGTTATTGATACAGAAAATGGATCTTCAAATCTTTACGCCCAGCTGGGTGACTTCAATGTAATATCATTATCAGCCCCATACTCCCCTGAGAAGTTTGTGTCAGCAATAAACTTAGCTGAGGCTTCTAACATGAGTGTGATTATTACCGATTCAATCTCACATGAGTGGGAAGCTCAGGGAGGTATACTAGATATGCACGGCTCAATGACAGGAAATAGCTTCACCAATTGGTCGAAATTAACCCCTAGGCATAACTCATTTGTACAAAGTATACTTAATTGTAGCTGTCATATAATAGGTACAATACGCTCTAAGCAGGATTATGTACTTACAGAAAAGAATGGTAAGCATGTACCTGAAAAAGTAGGCCTGAAAGGGGTTACTCGTGATGGGATGGACTATGAATTCACGGCTGTGCTTGATTTGGATATTAAGCATAATGCTACTGCTTCTAAGGACCGGACAGGTTTGTTTATGGATAAGCCACAGTTTATTATCACCGACAATACCGGAAGGAAAATACGCAGCTGGTGTGAGAGTGGAAATAATATATCCGATGTAATCCTTCAGATACAAAGATCCAAGAGTATAAATGTCCTTCGGGAGATTTATAACAAATACCCTGAACACCGCACTGAGCTTGAAAAACTTTTTAAAGAGCAGAGGAGCATTATTGAAGCGGATACTTATACTAATGAATTAACCCTAAACACATCGGAAAATGGAACTAGTTAAAGTTGACCCTATAATCACCTCTCTGGTGAATAAGAAAGCATCAGATGACAACTTTATTGTTTCCAATACAAGTGCTATAGAACTTGAAATTATTAGAAACGACTGTATCATCCCTAACTTCGCTAAGGACAATGAATCTACTATCAGCCATGCTGAATTTATAGATGCTGTAGCTGAAACTGTAAGCCATGTATTTCAGAAAGAAGAGATCCTCATTCCGGCTGTAAGGGTATCACACCCGATTAAAGGGAGAATTCCTGAGGCTATGGGTAAACCAGCCAAAGAGTTGCTTCCATATGAGCGTACATTGTATTATGAACGCATGGCGTTTGCAATTGAGATCCCATCCATACGTGAAACTATTATGGGTAACAGTCTATCATTAGTTGTAGGAGGAATACGTTCCTATAATTTAGAAAATCTATATTCGAGGAAATCCCTTGAGAGATTCAAAATATTCATAGGTTTCAAGAACTTCGTGTGTACAAACTATTGTATTTCTACAGATGGGTTTATAGATGATCTTCGGGTCTCAAAGCCGCATGAGTTAATAGAGGGTGTATATAACCTAGCAGCTGAGTTTAATGTTGTTCAGCAGCTCAATAATCTTAAAGCCCTGGGTAATTATAGCTTAAGTGAAAGCCAGTTTGCTCAAGTGCTAGGTAAGATGAAAATGTACCCCTATCTCCCTAAAGGTATCAGAAGCAATATTTCACCTATGCTACTTGGAGATTCGCAGTTATCGGCTTTAGTTAAGGCCTATTATCAGGATGAAAACTTCAATGTAGCCCCAGAGGGAGATGTTGATCTCTTTAGATTCTATAATTTGTGTACAGGAGCTAATAAGTCCTCTTACATCGATTCATTTCTTAACAGGGGTGTCAGCCTTTTAAATTTATCAAATGAGCTTAAAAAAGGGCTAATTGATAAAGGTAGCTCATGGTATTTAAGCTAACATGAAAGATAACGAGATTGAAGAGGTTATCAGGTATCTGAACAGTAACTCAATACTGGTATTAACACCAATTAAATTGGTTAGAGTTTATTGCCCTTTTAGTGTAAGGCCTATGGTGGAATTTTCCAACATTGAGATTTCACAGCTTTACTCTGTAACAAGGGTTAATATTGATCGCGAGTTGCAAACGGTATATATCATTAATGGGAGTGCTTACAATGCTAAGTATTTTCTATTGATGCTATGACCATGCCTAGAGTTATGCTGTATTTTTTTGCTTCCTTTTTTGAGACGGTCTCTCTAGATAAAAAAGGACCACTGAAAAAGGAAGTTTTTTTTTTAACTATAACTGTAGCCTTTTCGGAGGTTCATAACAAAAATTATTATGAATAAATATATAATATTATTAATTATAATCATGTTGTCTACAATGACTCTATTTTCTCAGACAGCAGAACTTCCCAGCTTCCTTCTGGCCAAAGTATATAAAACAACAATAGAGACAGAGGAAGAAAATAAAGACCTGTTTAGCACGCCGCTTATATGGGTTGATGGGCAGATCTTCAAGCTATATTTTGAAAATGGTAGCTGGGAGGAATTTAACTTCTTAGATAAAAGAACTGTACATGTAAAAGACGAAGGTAAGTTCTGGCAGCATATCATTCAAGATCAGGAATCTGGAGAGAGAATTGTATTCCATGTTGTATTTATAGAGGAGTACTCCAATTTAAGGATGATTACTCTAAAAATCGGAGATGAGCCTGGAATTTTAATGGAGTGTGAGGTGTTAAATTATCACGACTACTAAGCACTGTAGAAATAATATTACCATCAGTTAACACATAACTGGTGGTATTTTTTATCTTTTATCCCATGTGAAGAACTCCCAATCACATTGATATGTGTTGGTTGTTCCGTCATCATTACTTACAGTAAATTGGTATATTCTGTCTCCTACCAGGGAATCAATTATACTATAGAAAGGCGACGGTTGAGTAGTTGCTATTAATTTATAACCTGGATGAAAAGACGAAGTTTCAAATATAGGTGATATAAAGTGATTGAATGGCATAGGATTATCATATTGATGATATGTTCTTTGACAAGCTGGATTAGATAACATATCATGATATTCGTCAAGCTCCATCCACCAAGTACTCCACCCATTTATGAATACTGTATCAAAAGTTGAATTCCATATGTAAAAGTCATAATGAGTAGTATCCCCTACAGAAGAGAGAGCTATATATTCAAATGCTCTATTGGAGTTATCATAGTAAGTAAAATGCTTTTCAGTATGAGTTCCCCAGATACCATATGATTTTACATCTCGCTGAACCATTGATGCTAAACCGTTTGACCCATATGTTAGCAACCTTCTATAGGTTGTATCATACGGAGGATTGGTAAGGATCTGATACTCTGCTGTTAAATTAAGATTCTCGTTATAAATATAATGCTTTACAATACCGCGATAGACCCGACGAGATCTTACAACTCTCCAAACACCAAAAGAACCTTGAACCGGACCATAAGGATCTCCACTAACAGTCTTCTGGGATAATTCTAAATCTGAACTTAACTCTGTGGGCTTCCCACAGCTCAACATAAATAATACTACTACTAATAAAATTAAGGATTTTTTCATTGCTGTTTCGTTTGGGTTGTCAAATATATATAAGTTTATTAGATATATAAGTAGTGTCGATTATAATAAAAGTTGTTATATTTTTTCGCACTTACTATGTTATACTCAATTTTATTATAAAGCCTTTCCACTAAGTGTGATAAAATCCTAACTTTGTGATTTTAACCCATAACATATTTTATTATAAATGTTCGAACAAACATTCAAAAACATTGACGACATCCTGTATAAGGATTCAGGAGCAGACAGCGAGTTAGATTACATCGGCCAGACATCATGGGTGCTGTTCTTACGTTACCTACACGATCTGGAGTTAGAGAAAGCAGATGAAGCCACACTACGTGGACAATCATATGAGTATATACTTGATAAGGAATTTCAATGGGACATTTGGGCTATGCCTAAAGGTAAAGATGGGAAATTAGACCACCACAAGGCTATGACAGGCCTCGACCTTGTGCAGTTTGTTGACCTTAAGCTGTTCCCATATTTAGCAGGGTTTAAGCAGAGAGCAGACAACCCTCAGACTATTGAATACAAAATAGGTGAAATTTTCAGTGAGCTAAAGAACAAGATCCAGAGCGGTTACAACCTGAGGGAGATACTTGACCTTACCGATGAGCTTCCTTTCAGATCCTCAAAGGACAAACACGAGCTTAGCCACTTGTACGAAACCAAAATTAAAAACATGGGCAATGCAGGGCGTAATGGTGGACAGTATTACACACCACGTCCACTTATTAGAGCCATGATACAGGTTACCAATCCTCAGATTGGTGAAAAGGTGTATGATGGTGCTGTGGGCTCAGCAGGCTTCTTGTGTGAGGCTTATGGGCATATGTATAACAACATGGATAAAAATACCGATAACCTTAAAACACTACAGGAAACTACGTTTTATGGTAAGGAGAAGAAAAACCTTGCCTACGTTATTGGGGTTATGAATATGATACTCCATGGTATTGAAGCTCCGAATATAATCCATACCAACACCCTTGGTGAAAGCATTAGAGATATACAGGAAAAAGACCGCTACCATATTATATTAGCCAATCCTCCCTTTGGAGGTAAGGAGCGTAAGGAAGTACAACAGAACTTCGATATTAAAACAGGCGAAACTGCATTCCTGTTTCTACAGCACTTCATCAAATCTTTAAAAACTGGCGGTAGAGCTGCAATAGTTATTAAGAATACATTTCTCAGTAATACTGATAATGCTTCTGTGAGCTTGCGTATGCACCTACTTGAAAGTTGCAACCTTCATACGGTACTTGACATGCCCGCTGGTACATTCCTCGGTGCTGGTGTAAAAACTGTGGTGTTGTTCTTCCAAAAAGGAGAGCCAACAAAAAACACATGGTATTATCAGATGAACCCTGGCCGTAATATGGGTAAGACCAACCCGCTTAACGATACAGATATGGCCAAATTTGTGGAGCTTCAAAAAACAAAGCCCGAGACCGAAAAATCATGGATGGTGTGGATTGCAGATATTAATAAGGATACATATGACCTGAGTGTGAAAAACCCAAACACACCTGAGGAAGCTGCCCTTAGAAGCCCACAGGAGATACTAACTGAGATGGAAAGCCTTGACACTCAAACCAACGCTATTCTTAAATCTATTAAGGAGTTTATATGAGTTGGAATCAGTATTATAATAAAATAAGTGATGTGTGTACTGTTATTGCTGGTCAGTCACCAGCGGGTAAGTATTATAATAAGGAAGGAAAAGGACTTCCGTTTTATCAGGGCAAAAAAGAATTTACTGAAAAAGTAATAGGAGATCCAACTACCTGGACTTCTAAATCAACCAAAGAAGCCATAGCTGGAGATATATTATTGTCCGTTCGTGCACCAGTAGGCCCTGTCAACTTTTGCTCTCAACAGATATGCATTGGTAGGGGGTTAGCAGCCATTAGAGCTTCTGATAAAGTGAACAAAGATTATTTGTTTTATTTCTTAAGGAAGCACGAATCAGAAATTGTGGGAAATGCTGGGGCTGTTTTTAACTCCATAAATAAAATGCAAATTGGTAATATTAAAATCCCCATCCCACCCCTACACGAGCAGCAACAAATAGTAGCCATATTAGATAAAGCCTTTGCAGCCATTGATAAAGCCAAAGCCAACATCGAGAAGAATATTGCTAATGCTAAGGAGCTGTTCCAAAGTAAGCTGAATGAAATTTTTAGTCAGAAAGGTGATGGTTGGGAGGAGAAGACTTTGGGTGTAATATCTACTAAAATTGGTAGTGGTGCGACCCCAAGAGGAGGACAAGCATCATATAAAACAAGTGGTATATCTCTAATAAGAAGTATGAATGTTCATGATAGCGGCTTCAACTCAAAGAATCTTGCCTTTATTGATGACATACAAGCAGAAAGATTAAATAATGTAACTGTAATGGAAGGAGATGTGTTACTCAATATAACTGGGGCATCTGTAGCAAGGTGCTGTATTGCCCCACCCGAATTTCTACCTGCGAGAGTAAATCAACACGTCTCTATCATAAGACCTGTTAAAGAAACATTATATCCCAAGTACCTACACTATCTTTTAACCTCTAAACTTTATAAAGACAAACTTCTTGGTATTGGTGAACAGGGATCTACTCGTCAGGCAATTACAAAAGTTCAGATTGAGAATTTTATTGTATCTTTTCCCTCTTCAATTCTTGATCAGAGACGATTAGTAGAAGAGTTAAGTGCAATCGACAGTAAGGTTTTAACCTTAGCTACTACATATAATAGAAAAGTAATGAAGCTTAACCAACTCAAAAAATCCATCCTCCAAAAAGCTTTTGCTGGGGAGTTAACGGAGAAGGAGGCCACAATATGAATAAAATACAGCTTATAGAATTAATTAACAATCTTGTTAAGCAGCCTAAAGAGTCAGAGTGGGTTGAGTTTAAACACAATTTTCATTCGAACGAAGAAGTGGGAGAACGTATATCTGCTTTAGCAAATGGTGCTTGCTTACACAATCAGCCATATGGCTATTTAGCATTTGGAATAGAGGACAAAACTCATATAATTAAAGGAACAACCTTTAAACCCAAACTACATACCAAGGGTAAAGAAGATTTTGAACATTGGTTAGCTACTCGCCTTAACCCAAGTATCGACTTCAAAATATATGAGTTTAATTATGATGAAAACAGAGAGTTAGCACTGTTTGCTATTCCTGCTGCCAGTAATCGCCCTGTTGATTTTCTACATACTGCTTATATCCGTATAGGAAGCATCACAAGGAAGCTGGAAAATTTCCCTGAGAAAGAGGCAAAGATTTGGCGTAAAGATGATAGGCCATTTGAAAATGAGATAGCATTAGATAACTTACATCCTTCTGATGTAATAAGGCTTCTAAGTACAGAGACCTATTTCGATCTAATGAAATTGCCCTACCCTTCAATGCAACAGGGAGTATTAGAAAAGTTTATAGAGGAAGGGTTGGTAGTTAAAAATAAATACTATTCCGTTACAAAGCTTGGGGCTCTATTGTTTGCAAAGGATCTGAAAAAATTTGAAACAGTACAGCGCAAGTCAATTAGAGTGATTGTTTACAAAGGAAAGAACAAGGTTGAAACTGAAAGGGAGCAAATTGGAGTAAAAGGTTATGCCTTAGGGTTTGCTGGCCTTGTAGAGTGGGTTAATAGCCAGTTGCCTGCAAATGAGGAAATTGGTAAAGCACTTCGTAAAGAGTCCAGAATGTATCCTGAAATTGCTATTCGAGAGCTTGTTGCCAATGCATTAATTCATCAAGATTTATCGGAAAAAGGTTTTCCTATGATTGAAATCTTCTCTGACAGAATTGAAATATCAAACCCGGGGAATCCTTTAATCACTCCAGATCGCTTTATAGATGCTTACGTTTCAAGAAATGAAAAACTGGCTGATATAATGCGTAGAATGGGCTTCTGTGAAGAAAAGGGAAGCGGATTGGATAAAGTAATCTTCTATAATGAATTGTATCAATTACCTCCTATAAACGTGATTGTTAGCGATGTTAGGACAAGTGTATCGATGTATAGTTATAAAACACTAAACCAATTAGATAAGAAAGAAAAAGTAAGGGCTTGTTATCAGCATGCATGCTTAAAGTATGTATCAAACGAAAAAATGACAAACCAGTCTTTACGGGAACGATTTAAGATTGAAGACCAGAATGCTGCAATTGCTTCACGAATTATACGTGATGCTATTGAAGATGGAGTTGTTAAGGAGGACGACCCAAGTAGTAAGTCCAGAAAATACGCAAGTTACATCCCATTCTGGGCATAGATTTTTATTTGATGGTTATTTGATCTAGGACCCCTATGTATAATGTAAACAACTGATATTCAGCAACTCCTTATTTGATGGTTATTTGATTGTAGACCACAATACTAAGTATTATGAACGAAGCACAAACCGAATATGAATACATCGACCCCGCTTTAAAAAAAGCTGGTTGGGGTATTGTTGAAGGCAGCAGGGTGCGTAAACAATTTCCCATATCACAAGGGCGTCTGATGGGTCAGGGACGTCGTAGCATGCCTTTAAAAGCTGATTATGTACTTCAGTATAAAAACCGGAATCTGGCTGTTATAGAAGCCAAAGCACGTGATATTTATTACACCTATGGTGTAGGTCAGGCAAAAGATTATGCTGAGCGTTTGAATATAAGGTTTGCGTTCTCAACCAATGGTAAACAGATTTACCATATCGACATGGATGAGGGCAAAGAAAAAGATATATCAGCCTACCCCTCACCCGAAGACCTCTGGGAACAAACATTTCCAAGCCCAATAAATATTATCCAGAAGGATAAGGCCACATGGCGTGATCGCATGTTCTCCGTTCCATTTGAAGACAGAGGAGGAACATGGCAACCTCGTTACTATCAGGACAATGCTATTGCAAAGACACTTGAAGCTATCGCTGATGGTAAAGATAGAATACTGCTTACACTCGCAACTGGGACTGGTAAGACAGCCATAGCCTTTCAGATAGCATGGAAACTTTTCCATTCCAGATGGAATCTACACCGTGATGGAGAACGATTACCCAGAATCCTCTTTTTAGCTGACCGCAATATTCTAGCTGATCAGGCCTTTAATGCATTCAACGCATTTGAAGAAGACGCACTTGTACGGATAGCTCCTGATGAGATTCGTAAAAAAGGTAAAGTACCGAAGAATGGAAGTATCTTCTTCACCATATTCCAAACCTTTATGAGTGGTCCAGAGGACGATCCATATTTCGGAGAGTATCCCAAGGACTTCTTCGACCTGATAATAATTGATGAGTGTCACCGTGGAGGGGCAAATGATGAAAGTTCATGGCGTGAAATTATGAAGCACTTCAGCCCGGCTATTCAATTGGGATTAACAGCTACACCAAAGCGTGATGTAAACACTGATACTTATAATTATTTCGGAGAACCTGTTTACATATACTCATTAAACGAAGGTATCAGTGATGGTTTTCTAACACCGTTCAAGGTTAAGGAAGTAAGTACCACCATTGATGAATACGAATATACTTCTGACGACAATGTGAAAGAAGGAGACATAGACGAAGAACGTACTTATACCGAAGCCGAGTTTAATCGTATAATTGAAATAAAAGCGCGTGAGGAGTACAGGGTAAGGCTCTTTATGGACATGATCAACCAGAATCAGAAAACGCTGGTCTTCTGCGCTACACAAATACACGCTGCTGCTATACGTGACCTGATTAACCAATACTCTGATAGCAACAACCCGAACTACTGCCACAGAGTTACAGCTGATGATGGAAAGTTAGGAGAACAGCATCTCCGTGATTTTCAGGACAACGAGAAGATAATTCCAACAATATTAACTACTTCCCAGAAGCTAAGTACTGGCGTAGATGCTCCAGAGATAAGAAATATCGTATTGCTGCGCCCTGTTAACTCTATGGTTGAGTTTAAACAGATCGTGGGACGTGGTACACGATTATTTGACGGTAAGGATTACTTCACAATATATGATTTCGTTAAAGCCCATAACCACTTTAATGATCCTGAATGGGATGGTCCACCTCTCCCACCGGACGATGGATATGAAAAAAAGAAAAAGAAGGTATGCTCCAAATGTGGTGAGAACCCATGTGTTTGCGTGAAAGAGCCTGAACCCATATGTAAGGTTTGCAACAACTCACCTTGCGTTTGTGAAAATCCTCCCCGGGAAATGATAAAGATTAAGCTATCTGATCAAAAGGTGAGAGAGCTGGACTCTATGATTAAAACCTCCTTCTGGAGTCCGGAGGGTAAGCCAATATCAGCCACTGAATTTGTGGAGAAACTATTTGGAGATATGCCTTCAATGTTCAAGTCAGAAAAGGAGCTCATTAAGATATGGAGTCTACCTGACACACGCAAAAAACTCATCAATGAGTTAAACGAAAAGGGCTACACACACGATCAGCTTGAAGACCTCCGGAAGATTGTGCATGGAGAGGATAGTGACTTGTTTGATGTACTTTCTTACGTAGCTTACCACAAAGACCTTGTACCAAGATTAGAGCGTGCAGAACGCGCTAAAATCCATTTCGAAAGCTACAACAAAGCTCAACAGGGCTTCCTCAACTTCGTCCTGGAACAATATGTTAAAACAGGTGTAAATGAGCTAGATGATGACAAGCTTCCGGAATTACTCGAATTAAAATACAATGCTCTTGCAGATGCTAAAAGAGAGCTTGGAGACATACCTAGTATTAGAAACACCTTCATAGGCTTTCAGGAATATTTATATGAGATGAAAACTGGGTAAAGTAACTTATAGTATGTTTTGAAAAGTACATCTTGGATCAACTAATTTAACTTATATGGCTAAAGAGGAAAATATTAAGAAGACCCACTTCCACCACTCACCGAAAAACATCCCCCATTCATCTAATAACTATTCCCCACCCTTGTTTCTTGCCTATTTTTGCCAGTAATTAACAACACATAAAACGCAAGAAGATGAAAACAATAACTACAATAACAGCCCTAATCGCAGTAGCAATTATGTTTTCAGCAAACCTAAAAGCATCACCAGTTACCTTCAGCGAAGAATCATATATAGATGATATACCATTCAATACAACCAAAATATATAATGAAATAATCGCGGAAAACAACCTAACCGAATTTACTTTTGAAGAAGAAGAATACATAGATGACATCCCTTTTGATACAGAGTGTGTTTCAACCAATTGCCTTTATCAAAAAGCTATCTCAGTAGAATTTAATTTTGAAGAAGAAGAGTATATAGATGATATAGAGTTATAATATCTCACTAACATTATTACAACTCCACAAGCCCCAATTCATCCACCTAAACCTGCCCTGCCGAAAAACAACATAGTCAGGAACCTAAACCTAAATCTCAATTTATCCCATTTTTTAATACCAACTAAACAGATTATCAATACAAGGGACATAGTATTCATGTTTTTTTATTATATTTGAAATCTCCTATGTCCGAAAATATGAAGAAAGCCAAGGAAACAAGAGATTCAATAGCTCAGGAAGCACTATCTCAAGAAATTTACTACTATTAAAAACCAAATTGATATATGAGTAATAAGCCAACATATCAAGAACTAGAAAAGCAGATTGCTGAACTCAAAAAGCAAAACGAAATTCTGAAATTGTCTGAAAATTCAGATAAAATCACCGAGCGGCAGCAGAGTGAAGAAGCTCTAAAAGAAAGTGAGGATAAATACCACTTGCTTGTTGAAAATGCTCCGACTGTGTTATGGAAAACTAACGAGAAAGGCCATACTGTTTTTATAAGTTCAAATATTAAGGAAGTTTTTGGCTTTACTCCTGAAGAGATTTACACAGATAGGGATATATGGCTTGAAAGAATACACCATGACGATTTACACAAAGTAGAAACGAATTTCAATGAATTATTTAGTAAGAATAAGAAATTTAATGTTGAATACAGAATCAAAAGGAAAGATGGTAAGTGGATTTGGTTAAATGATATTTCAAGTACTGTAAATGAAGAAAAAGGAGAAAGATATGCTTATGGTGTTTTTACAGACATCACCGAGCGTAAGCAGGCAGAGGAAAAAATAAAAGAAAATGAAGAACAGCTCCAAAAATTATTTAATGAGATAACCAATGGGTTTGCATTATGCGATATTATACTTAATAACAAAGGAAAAGCAATAGATTATCGTTTTCTTAGAATCAACCCTGCCTTTGAAAAACAATCTGGCTTGAAAGTTGAAACTACTATTGGAAAGACTATCAAAGAATTATTACCGGACATTGAACAATTATGGATTGATAAATATGGTTCCGTCGCAATCACTGGAGAACCTATCAGATTTTCTGAATATAACCACAATACAAAAAGACATTATAATGTAAGCGCATTTTCTCCTTCAAAGAATCGCTTTGCAATGTTGTTTGAGGATATCACAGAACGTAAGCAGGCGGAAGAACGAATCAGATTCTTATCTTCTGTTGTGGAGCAATCTGCAGATGGGATGGCAATAGCCAACCTTGAAGGGAATTTGCTGTTTGTAAATAATTCATGGGTAAGTATGCACGGTTATAAAAAGGCAGAGGAACTGCATGGTCAGAACCTGAGTATTTTCCATAATGAAGAGCAGCTTAAGGATGATGTTGAGCCGTTTAACCGGAAAGTTAACGAGGCGGGATACAACATCGGTGAGGTTGGCCATATACGCAAAGATGGCACAATATTCCCAACTCTAATGACTACCTCTTTACTCAGAGATAAAGATGGAAATCCAATTGCCATATCAGGCCTGGCTACTGACATTACGTATCGTAAGCAGATGGAGGAATCTATGAAGGAAAACAAAATTCGCTTTGAAAGTTTATCTGAAGCTACTTTTGAAGCCATCTTTTTTTCTCAAAAGGGAATTTGTATCGACCAGAACTTATCTGCCGAAAAAATGTTCGGCTATACATTGGAAGAAGCTATAGGTCTAATGGGTACTGAATGGATAGTTCCTGAAGATCGTGAAAAAGTAAAGAATAATATGATCTCGGGTTACGAAGAATCTTATGAAGTGACTGCTTTACGGAAAGATGGATCAAGATTTCCCGCAGAAATTAAAGCAAAAAACAGCTTTTATAAAGGTAAAATGGTTCGGGTAACTGCTCTTGCAGATATATCTACTCGTAAGCAAACAGAAATAGCCTTACGTATAAGCGAGGAAAAATACCGTACACTTGTTGAAACATCTCTCCAGGGAATGGTTGTGGCATTAAACAATCCTGTAAGAATTGCCTATGCCAGCCAACCAATGGAAACAATGTCCGGTTATTCGACTGAGGAACTTGAAGCATTTGGGCCCGAGGAATTGACAAGCCTAATTTACCCAGATGATAGGGGAGCATTTTTAAAAGACATTGCTGACCGTATCTCTGATAAGAAATTCGATCCAAAAGGAATATACCGGATACAACACAAAGATGGAAGAGTTCGTTGGGTTCATATAATTAGCACTTCAATACATCATAATAATGAACCTGCAGTTCAAGCTGTTTTTGTTGACATTACAGAGCAAAAAGAAGCAGAAAATGCTCTGAAGCATTCAGAAGTAAAACACAGATCATATATAGAAAATGCGCCACTTGGAATATTCATCACCGATGGTAAAGGCAAATATCTCGATGTCAATCCGGGAGCATGTACATTATTAGGTTATTCGAAGAATGAACTATTACAATTATCGATTCAGGATATTTCAGCTAATGTAAAAGATGCCGCTGGTTTCCAACAGCTTAAGAAAGAAGGAAAATTAACCTATGAAACCGGATTTAAGAAAAAAGATGGTTCAATTGTCGAGGTTAGATTAGATGCTGTAACTCTACCTAACAATCAGATTATTGCCTTCTGTACTGACATTACAGAGCAAAAAAAAGCAGAAAACGAACTGTATTTGAGTGAGGAAAAATTTAGCAGTTTTGTGAAACAAGCTTCCGAGGGCATTTACCTTTTTGAATTTAAAAAACCGGTATCGGTTGATATGCCCGTTGAAGAACAAATCAAGAATCTTTACGAAAGTTATATAATTGAAGCAAACGATTCTCTGGCAAAAATGTATGGTTTCGACAAAGCAAACGAACTAAATGGAATGACCCTTGCCGAATTTCATAGGGGCACAGATAATCCGGAGAATTTAGAATTCCTTAGATCTTGGATTGAAGCAAATTACCGCATTACTGATGCGGAGTCTAAAGAAGCTGACAAAGATGGAAATGAACTTTGGTTTTTGAATAATATAATAGGACATGTTGAAGACGGTTATTTGTTACGCCTTTGGGGTACACAAATTGATATCACCGAACGCAAATATGCAGAGAAAATTCAAAAGTTATTATACAATATTTCGAACTCAGCTAATACTACAAATAGTCTTGTAGACTTTGCTACACAAATAAAAGAGCAATTAGGAACTATCATCGACACTACTAATTTCTATATTGCGCTTTATGACGAAAATACTGATATGTTTTCAATACCCTACTTGGCTGATGAGAAAGAAGATTTAATAACATTTCCAGCAGGTAAATCAACTACTAATTATGTATTAAAAACTCAGAAATCATTACTTGCCAACAAGGAAAAAGTAAAAGAACTGATAAAAACAAAAGATATTGAACTCATAGGAACAGCTGCAGAAGTTTGGTTGGGTGTACCTCTTAATATTGCTGGAAAATCAATTGGTGTAGTTGCTGTTCAAAGTTATACAGATGAAAATGCTTATAATGAATCAGACAGGGAAATACTTGAGTTCATGTCTGCGCAGATTAGTGTTTCTGTAGAAAGGAAAAAACACGAAAAAGAGCTCAAGAAAGCACTTGAGAAAGCATTGGAAAGCGATAGGCTAAAGAGCGCATTTCTTGCTAATATGAGCCATGAAATACGCACTCCAATGAATGGGGTATTAGGTTTCGCTGAATTATTAAAAAAACCAGATTTATCTGGAGACCAGCAAAATGAGTATATAAAGATAATTCAAAAAGGTGGAGCAAGAATGCTCAACATAATTAATGATATTGTTGATATCTCAAGAATTGAGTCAAACCTAGTAAAACTGTCCACATCGAAAATGGATATAAATAAGAGCATAGAATATATACATGCATTCTTCAGATTAGAAGCTGATCAAAAACAGATCAAGTTGGATTATAAGGCGCCTTTACCAAAAGATGAGGCAAATGTAATTATCGACCGTGAAAAAATTTATGCAATACTTACTAATCTTGTTAAGAATGCAATTAAGTTTACTAGCAATGGAAGCATCGAATTAGGCTATACTAAAAAAGATGATTACCTCATTTTCTATGTAAAAGACACCGGTATTGGCATACAGAAAGATAGACAAGAAGCTATATTTGAGAGGTTTATACAAGCAGATATTGAAGACAAAAATGCATACCAGGGTGCTGGATTAGGTCTAGCTATTTCAAAGGCTTACGTTGAAATGATGAATGGTGAAATATGGGTTGAAAGTGAATTTGGTAAAGGCTCAACATTCTATTTTACAATACCATATATAGTAAAAACTAATGGGAAACAAGATGATAATATAAGCATAACTGATGTTGATGCTGATGACATCATTAAAAACCTTAAGGTATTGCTAGTGGAAGATGATAAAGTGTCAATGGATTTTCTTAAAATCATAATGGAAGAAAGCCAGACAATATTTACTGCTAGTAATGGGGCTGAAGCTGTTAGTATGTGCAATGATAATTCTGACCTTGATTTGATACTTATGGATATGAAGATGCCAATTATGGATGGTTTTGAAGCAACCGAAGAGATTCGCCTTTTCAATAAAGATGTTGTTATTATCGCCCAAACTGCTTATGGGCTAACTGGTGATAGAAAAAAAGCAATTGATTCTGGATGCAATAACTATGTTTCAAAACCTATTGTCAAAAATGTACTTTTTTCTAAGATTCGTGAATGCTTTACAAATTAGACAACCATTTTCAATAATTTATAGCATATTTTTGTAATATTCGTTTTCATAAAGACCAACTCTGGCAAGTCTTCAAACCAAGCCAGTGCGAAGAAGAGACTTGTGCTTTAAATTCCATCAAAAAAAAAAGAAACTAAACTAGCCATCCTAAGTTACATAATAAGGTATTATAGTACAAACACACAAAACCTACCTCAACCGGCTTATGTCCTATAATGTTATTATGTAAAATAGCCCTTGACCCACGACAACCGGCTTACCCTGACCCTACAAAAAAACATCCCACTCCCGATAACAATCGGGACAGCTCCAACCCAATATGTTTTATTGCTTTCACACAGAGAAGCATTAGCAGCCTCCCTAAAGCCCTTTTCAACCAGTAATTAACAAACCCACCGTTTAAAGCAAACCATACAGTACAGCCTCATTCATTCCGCTAGCATTTTGCTTCCAGTCTTACTGTTACCATTACCTAAGTCACTTGTAAAATCGAGACCAGCTCCGTTAATTACATGGTTTGCCACCATGATCATCTGATTCAAACGCAGAGAAGATGTTGTATAAGAAAAACTATATTTATTGTTATCATTCATTTACACTGTATACCAATTATTAATTTTATAGAAGTCTTCTTGATATCCTCTCTATTGGGGTATCACCTTTCCTTTTAGAGGTTTTAGCTCATAACCATAAAGATATTAACTCCTCTCCTCGAGTATTGAATAGGTGAGCAAGCTTTACTACATGGCTTCGGGTTAAATATCTTACTCCTAGTTCTACTCTACTTAAAATAGCCATATCAACGATCAGATATTCTGCCACTTTAAGCAATAGCAACTTATGAGCCTCATGCCTCTCCCTAATCTTTCGCCCTAAAAAATTCATGCTATTTGTTAATTTGTCGTGAATTGTCAAATGAAGAAATAAATTACCTATTACACACCACCCTTTAAGAAAATATTCAAATTCATTGCCCTCATCCAACAGTAAACTAATGCTCGCTTTGAAATAGTTATTGTGGCTATGTGGCATTTAACCAACGGACTACATATTTACACACTAGAGTTTAAATATTATTAAGGTCTTTCCCGAATTCTATTAGGGAAGGTTGCTATCTTTGCTCGCCATGAAAAACAAGAGAAATACAATCACAATACCTGCAGGAAAAAAGTACCTAAAAGATGCTATTGATGAGTCAGGTCAACGATTAACAAGTTTACCTGCAGGTCGAATAAACAAGCAGTTCACCGGAATTGGAGCCACAACGATGGAACTTCAAGACCAAAGTCGTAACAGTATAGTTGTTATGCCTACAAGAGCATTAGCAGCTACTAAGGCAGTTGGTTCCATTCTATATTTTGGAAGTGAATTTCAAGGTAAAAGGGCAGACATTATAGAACATATGAAGGAGCGCTTAAAAAATGGAAACGCTACGCAAAAAGTTAAAGCCTGCATGGTTGCAGACACGTTTAACAAGTATTTCTGGAATAACGAGGACTTTTTCAAATCCAATTTCCATATAGTAATTGATGAAGCTGATATGTACCAGAGTGAATCGGGATACAGACCTTCGTTAGATGAGACCATGGAAATCTATTTAGAATTTCCTAAAAAGCAGAGAACACTAATATCTGCAACACTTCAAGAGTATGGGATTCAAGAGCTTAAAAATGAAGTTCTCCACACGATAGAAGTTGTAAATATGCAGCCATATAAGCTTCAAGTTGTGGAAAGTAGAGGTGTATTTGAAGCAGACCTTGCCAGCTTGATTAAAGAGGTAATTCAAAAACACACCAATTGTAAGATAATAGTTGCCTACAACTATATTAAAGGGATTAATCAAGTAATTGCTATGCTAGGCAGTCATTCAAGTGATATAAACATCCTTTGCAGTGAGGAATCACATCATAAAATTCCTAAAAACTACATACTAGAAGAATTTAACGGCACACTTCAAAAAAAAATTACATTTTTCACTAGTGCATATTTTGCTGGTATTGATGTAATGGAAGATGCTGTAGTCATAGTTGCATCGAATATTGACAAACCCTTTAAAATAATATCGAGCAATAAAACCTTGCAAATATTTGGGAGACCAAGACCAAAGAAAACTACTGACAGGTATTTTATTGGTACTTTAGACAAAAATATATCCGCAGAAGTTAGAAAGCTAAATAAAAGTTACTTAAGAGAAGCAAAGTCAGACTTGAAGATTGTAAAGCAATCACTATTTTATAAAAAAGGGCTAGATAAGGACAACCTAAAAGAAGTAATACAAAAGTTTACCATTGCAGGTACAAATTGCCTCAGGCTTGGAAGGGGAGATACTCCTAAGATTAACTATTTAGCGCTTGATTATCTAGGCCAGATTCAAAAATCCAAAAATGAACTTCACTGTCACCCAAACAAGATTAAAAGTAGTTTCAAGTCTTTTCAGCAAATCCTAGTTAACAATAAAATAATAATTAAAGATGAGAGTGAACCTGTAGAATATAAAAAAGCTTATGCATCGATTAAAAAGAACTCTATCCAACCATTAATTAATTACCTAAAGTACGCTTCCAGACATATTCTTAACAAAGAAAATAAAACGTCCGAGTTCTATTCTTTGGCAGTAGCTCCTCCAGGTTCGGATAAAGAGATGGATAAAATAAAAGAAATGAAAAAGTATTATTTCTGCATAGGTGGGGCACGTATAGATATACTTCAAAAATATGTTATTTTTCAGCTAGACACAAAAACATCCTTTAAACAGAAGCTAACAGAGGTTGTAACTAGACTATCTTTACTACGTGTTTGGGAAAGCAGCGAACTTGCGACCAAACTCCAATGGGAGTTCCAAATGAATAAGACATATTCAAAGATCAACATACACAACAAACTTACCCGACTTCATACATATTTAAAGAGCTATTATCCAAGCAATGTCGAATTCAAAGAGAGTAGATATCTTTACCACCTGAACAAGCTTTTCATCACAAAAAAACTACCTAACGGTACTTCACAGATAAAAAGAGCTCGCACAATAGATGACTACGAAAGTGAAATGGTATTATCTTTAGGTAAAAGCAACCCACAAGATAAGTGAAAAAAGATGAGTAGTGGTAAAAAAATACCTTATATGACGCCTACTATCAAATCCACATGCATCTATATAATTGAATATCTGCAAATTATACAACAAGAATATAGATTATATATATAGTGGTTGTATTAGTATGTAAACACTATTAAACATTAGTAAGCAATTCGAATATCTGTAGACTCTAGATAGATATTATTATGTTTAATATAGTCGTTTCTGGATACTTAAAAGTCCTTATTTTAAACAAACAGTTCACTAGCTTCTGGAATAATAAGACAGAGTTCATATATTTTTATGGTCGAGGGAATATGCATATACATAAAATATATATTTTCGCTCAAAGAGGACATCTAAAAGTTTTAGCAAGAGACTATTAAAAAACTTTTAATTTCTCCCATATTTCACCCCATTCTCATAATATACTGAATATCATATAACTCGCGTGTCCCGTCCAGACCGCTAAACAAAAACCCAGTTTGCTAAATAACAGCAAGTTGGGTTTTTTTATTTCCAAAATGTCCGATATTTGTCCGACAATGATTTAAGCTCCAATATATAGTAATTACTGGCCTTTCGAATAGTTTTTGCACCCCTTCGTATTTACCAGCCAAAATGTCAAAAATAAGCACTTTTTGAACGAAATTTTTAAGCTTCCATAACTGATTTCATTTGGTATAATTGTTGAGATAAAATAGTTTGTAGAATTTCTACTAGCTTTGTTTCTCACCACCACAGAAATTTAAAAATCTGGATTATGAAAATTAGGGTTAGAACACTCGAGCGATCCTATGGCGAGCAATTTGCCGTAGGTGCTGGATTAACAGTTCTCAATAACCAATTAATCAAATTGGATAGAATAGCTGCATTAAGATATTTTGCTTATTCCCGCAAAGTACTTTTCAATATCATTAGTCATTTCAATAAAGAAAATCGATATAAGCCTAAAAGTGGAATTAGTGATGCTGAATTGATAAACATTTTAAACAACTTACTATTTGATGGTAGCAAGAACATCTATTTCAATCCACCTGATAATAATAAGGAATTTAGTAATCTGATATCAGTTATTCAAAACACGGCATTTGTTTTTTTACTCGATAATATCAAAATTCCTAATGAAAAAAGAAAAGCTTTAAGAGAAGGACTGGAGAAAGCACATAGTACTATCAATGCTGTATATGGTCCTTTAGCTGGAAAAAAATTGAAAAAAAATAATAAAAATCTTTTGGAGCTATTCTCACAGGCATTTCCTGAGAATATTATAGCTCCAAAATTATCTTCTCAAAAAACCTCCTCAGATGAACTTCCCTTTGCAGGAAAGAAAGTTGATGATAATAAATGTGAAGAACATACAAATGATATAAAATCGGATAAAACAGAAAGTGAACTCACACTATTAACCAGAAAAGAAACCGCAGCCCTTTTCAACATTACCCTCCCTACCCTATCGACTTGGGAGAAAAGTGGTTCAATACCAAAAGCTATTAGGACAGGTG
>Ga0307991_1000367_pt1 | contig 32792 bp, 33 predicted proteins | sample EllFjometagen131_FD_203146 | JGI IMG/M metagenome (GOLD analysis project Ga0307991, IMG submission 203146) | Marine microbial communities from Ellis Fjord, Antarctic Ocean - #131 | ecosystem: Environmental > Aquatic > Marine > Unclassified | place: Southern Ocean | collected 2014-10-08 | reverse complement strand
CTTAGAAAATTATAACTTGAAGCAACAGCACTTGATTTTTTTGTTTCTTTTTTTATCAAGAAAAAAAGAAAGGTATTTTAATATTTTAGAATTTATAATTACCACGAAAGCACAATAATTTACTGTAACTTATAATTTTATTATTAAATATAATATTTTAAATAATTTCAATTAGACATAATAAAAACCCGCTAATGCGGGTTTCTATGTTTTGATTAACCGTTTACTTTGTCTGCTAATTTTTTACCAGCTTTAAATTTAGCTACTTTTTTGGCAGCAATTTGGATTTCTTCTCCTGTTTTAGGATTTCTTCCTTTTCTTGCTTGAGTTTCTTTTACTTTAAATGTTCCCCATCCTACAAATTGAACATCTTCTCCTGCAACTAATGCATCTTCAATTGTTGCTAAAAAAGTTTCAACTAAATCTCCAGCTTTTTTTTTGCTTAAATCTTCCTTTTCCGCGATTCTTTCAATAAATTCTTTTTTTGTCATTTCATATCCTCCTTATATTTTTCAGTCCTTATTTGATCCTATTTAGTATTATACATATTTTTTTTATTTTGTCTAGTTTTTTTTTATAAAAAATTTATATTTTTTATAAATTTTTTATCATTTTTTTGAATTTCGGCTATATTTAAATATTCAATCTTCTTACTTATTTTCTTCATTTTTTCCTTATCAAGAATATCTACTATATCATCTCTAAGCCCTGCTATTACTAAGTTTTCTCTTATTTCTATTTTTCCTTTAAACTTTTTTGATAACATTCCTATTCTAATTAAATTTTCAATTTTCAAGCTATTTCCAAAGTTCCCAGTTAAAATAATTTTTTTTATTTTTTTTTCTGAAATTTCTTCTTTTTCTAATAAAAAATCAATAGCAGTTCTTATCGCTGATTTTGCCAATTGTACTTCTCTTATGTCTTTTTGAGTGATATATACTTCTTCATTTAGATAAAATTTATCTTTTTTGATATGTTTATTCAAAAAAGGATATAATTTATTTTCTTCTTTTAGTTTCCCAAATTCATCTATAGTTTCCGTTGCTATTAATTCACTAATTAAAGAAATTATTCCTGAGCCAGATAACCCCAAAATTTCTTTTTCTCCAATTGTTTCTATTTCCAATTTTTCATCGATAATTACGCTCGTTACAGCTCCATCTATTGCTCTCATTCCAAACTCAATAGAAGCTCCTTCAAATGCTGGCCCTGCCGCCGTAGAAGTCACTATATACTTACCATTTCTTATTAATATTATTTCACCATTAGTTCCAATATCTATTAATATTATATTGTTTTTCTCTGAATATTTTGAAATATAATGTGCCAATACCGAGTAACTATCTCCACCTACAAAACCTGCTAAATTAGGAAATATTTTAACTTCTCCATCTTCTGTCATTTTTAATCCTACCTTTTTTGATGATACCACTTTACCATCCAAAAAAGGTGCATTATATGGTGGAATTGTCAAAGATATTGGATTTATCCCTAAAATCAAACTTTGCATTGTAGAATTACCTGCAATTATTAGTTTTCTAGTCTTTTTTATCAATGAAATTTCATTTAATTTTTTTACTAAAACATCTCTAATTTTTAATAAATTCTCCTCACTTTCAATTGCAAATCCTATTCGTGATAATACATCTGCTCCATATGTGATTTGAGGATTATAAAAACTAACTTTTTCTTCTAATTCCAATAATTTTTCATCATAAAACTCTAATTTTACTGTAGTTGTTCCCAAATCCATTATTGTGATATATTCTTTCTGAGATTCTTCATTTTGATTTATATTTTCTATTTTTATACTTTCTAATTTGTTTAAAACTTCTATTTCTATATCACTTTCCATCTTTACTCTACAAGCTAATCTTATATTATTTTCTATTTCCTTTTTTGATAAAATTTCTTTCTCAGTTTTTGTTATTTCATTTACTTTACCCGATATGAATCTTATTTTACATTTTCCACAAGTTCCTTTTCCATTACAAGGAGATAATATATTTATTCCTTTTTTTATCAATAATCTAAGTAAATTTTTTTCTTTATTTAATTCTATTTTTTCTATTTTCATACAATCATCCTTCTATTCTAAAACATCTTCCACAAATACTAAAGTTACACCCTCTTTTTTGATATATGGAATCATCTCTTTTATTGCCTTTGCTGTTAATGACCGATAATGACCAATAACTAAAGTTTTTCCATTTTTTTTAGCTTTTTGAACTCCTTTTTTGATTTGTTCCTTTATCGCTTGAAGTTCATTTTTATTATCTAAAAAAACTGATCTTTTTATAGTTTTTATTCCCATTTCTTTTGCCATTTTATATCCTACAGTTCGTCCTATTGTCACACTGTCAACAAAAAACATATCTTTTTCTTTAACCATTGTCAATAATTCTTTCATTTTTTTGCTATTTGATGTAAATTTAGATCCCATATGATTATTAAATCCTTTTACTTCTCCTACACCATCTATTGCATTTTGAAATTTTTCTCTTATTGTTTTTTCTGACATACTTGTTCTTATTATTCCATCAGTATTTTTATTTAAAACCTCATTTGATAGGCTTTCCATAGGCATATGTAATATTGTATTATAACCTGCATCTTTCAATATTTTAGTTGCTTCTTTTGTTCTAGGTAAAAATGGAATTGACGCAAAATTTAATTTTTCTTTTATTTCTAAAAATTCATATGCTATTTTAGTACCCATTCCCACATCATCTATTAAAATTGCTAGTTTTTTCAAATCATAATATTCCAAATTCATCTCAATTATTTTTTGATTTTCATATCTAAAAATCCATTTATTTTCATTTTTTAATAATTCAAATACATCTGAATTTATATCCAACTTTTTTGGATTTTCTATTTTTATATTGTATGCTAAAAAATCATTTTCTTGATTTAAATCATATTCAAAATTTTCATTTTTTAATATACTGTCTATTCTTAAAACTTCTTTTTTGATTATTATTGCTTTTTCTGATTTTATTTTTTCCTTTATCTGTTCTTTTTTGTATTTATTATACTCATCTAAACCTTTCCAAAGTCCAAATATCAAAAAAGCTATTACTAAAATCAAACTAATTTTCTTCATTTTTCCCTCCATATTTTCTTCATTCTTTATTTTTTTCGATTTATTTCCCAGCAACTTAGACAACCTAAAATACAGCTTATTCTTTTTTTCTTGAGCTTAATGACTATTTATAACAATTTTACTTAAAATCAAAAATTCGACTAGAATAACCAACTTTTGCTTCTAAATAAATCTGATTTGTAAATTTAGATTGAAAAAATATTCTTCATTTTGTTTATAGACTACTCCAAAATTATTTCTTGAACTTGGAGTTTCCAATCTCGTATTTTCAATTAAATATTCCTGAAATTCATTAATATTATAAATGTGATAACATAATATTTCCCCTGTTTCTTTAACTAGTATATATCCACCTGTTGCATCAAATTTTCCACTCCATATATCAGTTGGTCTCATTCCTAAAGCTACATCAAGTAAAAATTTCATAATTTTATACTTATAAAAATTTTCATTAATTTCTAAATTATATTTAAGAGGATTTTCTCTTTTTATTATTTCTAATAAATCCGTCAATTTTGAAGTGTTAAACTTATAACAATATACAAGTAAATATGATAGTATTTCTGGCAAATTACTATCAATAATTTGTAAGTTACATAAAAAAATTTCATTCAAAGTTCTAATATATTTTAATTTCACATTTGACTTGACAATATTTTGTACTCTTTTTATTATTTTTCTTGTCCCATCAATATTATTTATTTTACTTATAAATTCTTCATTAATATTATTTGAAATAATTTTATAGATGAAATTTGTAGATCCTGATGCATTAAATAAAGTTGACGGATTCCCTAACTTTGATTTAATACTAAAACCAAGTTCAGGCTCAAATCCTGTAAAAATATCATGAATAACAATAGTTATATCTTTTTTTATTTTTGATTTAGATTTTAATTTTTTATGTTCTATTTTTTTTAAGAAATTTTCTATCTCTTCGTTTCCAAAAGTCCCTTTTCCTTTTTTTATTATTTCTAATAAATTGTTAGATGCTAAAGCTAGTTCCTCAATAGAAATTTCAATTAATGTCTTACCAGTATTAGAATCAACAACTCGAACATTATCATTTCGAATATACTCAACTTGACCACTTTTTTCATCTGAAATTATTTTAATTAAAGGATAATATATGGATTCTATTCTATTTAATTTTTTATCGGCAGCATATATTCTTCCATCTGCTAATAATTTTAAAAAAGTATATGCTTCACTCCACTCACCTTTATTCATTTTAATTAATTCTTTCATAATTTAAAGAAACCTCCAATACCTTTTTCAAATATTTTGCAACTTCTTCAATAACTGATATAGTTACACTATTTCCAAATTGTTTATACTGTTGAGTTACACTAATAGTTTTAGGAAAAGAAAAAATCTCATTTCCATATTTATCTTTAAAAGCATAATTATAAAACCCCTGTAGCTTTCCCCATTCTTTTGGAGTCATAAACCTTAATCCTTCTGAATTAAGAGGAGTTTTTTTACCTTTTACTATTTTACCTGCTATCCCTTCTTTTGGTTGGAAAATAATATTTCTTTCCTTTCCTGATCCACCAGTAGCTAAAATAGCATTAGAAACCTGTTCTTTTTTGTCTCGATTTACAACCATATACCCAAATCCATTCCCTGCATTTTTATGCCTTAATTTATGTCTTTCTAAAGTTTCTAAATACCCTCGTGGAATATAATATTTATCTTCAACATTATTTTCTAGCAGTTCGTTTAAATCTTTATATATATTTACATTATCTCTTTTTTTAGGCAAACTATATTTATCTATCTCAATGCTTAAATCACTTCTAAATCCAGCTATATATACTCTTGGTCTATTTTGAGGGATTCCAAAATTCTTGCTATTTAAAACAAAGTCTTTTGAATTATAAATTATTTCTCCAGTCACCTTTTTTTTTACACCTATGACATCATATTTCAATTCATTTACAAGAGTTTCTAAAATCACTTTAAACGTATCACCTTTTTCATGTCTAATTAAACCTTCAACATTTTCTAAAAAAATCATTTTTGGTTTAGTTCTTTCAATTATATCAGCAACATCAAAAAATAATGTACCTCGTGTTTTATCTCTAAATCCTTCTTTTTTCCCCGCAATACTAAATGATTGACAAGGAAATCCTGCTAATAATACATCATAATTAATTTCTTCTAATTTTTTTTTAAATAATTCTGACGTAACATCATTATAAGGATTTTCATTATATATATGTTCATAAGTTAAACAAGCATATTTATCAATTTCTGCTGAAATAAGATTTTCAAATCCTCCTGCTAATTCAAATCCTTTTCTTATTCCTCCAATTCCAGAAAACAAATCAATAGTTTTTAATTTCATAATTCTTATCTCCTTTTTAATTCTAGTTCTATTTTAATGATTTAAAGTCATTCGTTTAAATTGTTTTTCTTAAAATTTCAATACTTTTCAACCATCTTTCTAAAATTTTATTACCTCTTTATTTCTTTCAATTTTTTCAACTAAAATTTATTATCAAAAATATAGTTATTCAATATTTAAGGACGGAAAATTTCCGTCCTTAAATATTTTTATAACATTTCATCTATTATTTTTTTATTTATTATTTTTTCTATTTTTTCAACTACTTGTTCAATATTTAAATACGTTGTGTCTACTTCTACTGCATCTTCTGCTTTTTTGAGAGGACTATTTTCTCTATTTTCATCAATATTATCTCTTCTTATTATTTCTTCTAATATACTACTATAATCTGCTTTTATTCCTTTTTCTTCATAATCTTTCATCCTTCTTTTAGCTCTTTTACCTGCTGTTGCATTCAAAAATATTTTTACAGTTGCGTCTGGAAATACAACTGTTCCTATATCTCTACCGTCTAATATCACTCTTTTTCCTCTTGCCATTTGTCTTTGTTGTTCTACTAAATTTTCTCTTACTTCTCTTATCATAGCTACTTTTGATACATTATTTGAAACTTCTCTTGTTCTTATTTCTTCATTTACATTCTCTCCATCCAAATAAAACTCATCATCTTTAACACTTATTATTGTCTCATTTAATACTTTTAAAATCTCATTTTCATCATCCAAATCTATATTTAATTTCATCATCTTTAGAGTTATAATCCTGTACATTGCTCCTGTATCTAAATATGTCAAATCTAGCTTTTTTGATATCATTTTAGAAATTGTACTTTTTCCACTACCCGCTGGCCCATCTACCGCTACTATTAAATTCATTTTTTCCTCCCTACTATTGACATCCATTCGCCTTCTTTTTCAATATCTATTACTTCTAAACCTGCTTTTTCCATTTTTTCCACAACTATATTTTCTTTTTCTATCAATATTCCTGAAAAAATACAAATAGTCTTTTCATTCATAACTTTTTTGATATCATCTAGTAAATCCACTATTATTTCTGCCAATATATTTGAAACAACTATATCAAACTTTTCTTCTCCAAAATTTTCTAATAAATCACCTTTAGTTACTTTAAATTTCTGTTCACTAACATTATTTAAAATCAAATTTTCTTTTGCCACTCTCACTGCATCTTCATCTATATCTATACCATATACTTTTTTGGCACCCAATTTTTCTGCAGTGATCATCAATATTCCAGACCCTGTTCCAATATCCAGTACCGTCTTATTTGATTCTAAATGTTTTTCTAGCCCTCTCATACAAAGATATGTAGTAGGATGTGTTCCCGTTCCAAATGCCATTTTAGGATCTATTTCTATGACTATTTCATCTGTACTTTCAGGTATATATTCTCGCCAAGTAGGCTTTATTACTATTTTATCGGTTACTTTCTGAGTATAAAAATATTTTTTCCATGAATCTTTCCAATCTAAATCATCCAACAAAGTATAATTTATATTGAATACAAATTCATCTTTTTCCGCTAATTCTTCTAATTTTTCGTTAAAAACTTTTTTTTTAGATTCAATGTAATTATTATTTGGAAAATGTCCAACTACTGCATTATCATCTGTAAATATTAAACTTTCATTTGAATAATAATCTAATGGACTTTTTTCTAATTGTTCTTCTATAATTAAATTTGTCACTCCAAAATCATGAAAAACATTCATTATAATTCCTTTCGCTTCTTCTATTTCATCAGAATCATATGTGACTCTTGCTTCAATCCATTCCATTTTTTCTCCTTTATCGCACTTTGTTCGATAAATTCATCTAAATATTCAGCGAGGAATAAAGCCCTCACTGAATAAAAGTCTCATTTATTTCTCCTTAGGCGGATAATCTAATCTATAATGAGCTCCTTTGCTTTCTTTTCTCGCTAAGGCTGCTTCAGTTATCAAATAACCTGTTGTTAACATATTTAATAATTCCATTCCTTCTATTATAATTTCTTTTGGTATTTTATATTCAATAATTTTTTCTACTAATTTATTAATTTCTTTTTGAGCTAATTCTAATGACTCTTTGCTTCTTAAAATCCCGACATTATACCACATTATTTTTTTTAATTTATTTTTAACTTTTTCTACTTTTTCAATTGTTATTTTTACTTTATCTATCTTTTTTGAAATGATTTCTTTTTTTATTTTCAAATTTTTTTTATTTTTTAATATATCTTTTGCTGCTCTTGTACCAAAAACTAATCCTTCCATTAAAGAATTACTTGCTAACCTATTTGCTCCATGAACACCTGTCCTTGCTACTTCACCTATAGCATATATGCTGTTTTTACTTGTAACTCCATTTAAGTCGGTTTTTATGCCTCCCATTATATAATGAGCTGCAGGTCTTACTGGAATATAATCTTTTGTTAGGTCTATTCCATTATCCATACAAAATTTACTTATACTTGGAAATCTTTTTAATAAATATTCTCCATCTAAATCAGTCATATCTAAATATACTGATTCTATATTTTGGACTTTCATTTCTTTTAATATTGATCTGCTTACTACATCTCTTGGTGCCAATTCTTTCTTTTCATGATATTTATCCATAAATCTTTCCCCATTTTGATTCCTTAATACTCCACCCTCTCCTCTTAGAGATTCTGATATCAAAAATCTTGGGACTCCTTTTTTGTAAAAAGTAGTTGGGTGAAATTGAACAAATTCCAAATCCTCTAATTCAATATTATTTCTATATGCAAGTGCAATTCCATCTCCAGTTGCTACTTCTGGATTTGATGTATTTGCATAAATTCTTCCTATACTTCCTGTTGCAAATATTAAATCATTATAATTTACTTTTATAAACTCTTTCTTGATTCTATCATATATCAAAACACTATTATCATCTAATAATTCTATTAAAAAATTATGCTCTCTTATTTCTATATTTTTATTTGTTCTAACTGCTTCACTTAACGCTCTTTCTAATTCTGCTCCAGTTGTATCTCCAGCATGCAATATTCTGCTTTTTGAATGAGCCGCTTCCCTCGTCATTGACAATTCTCCATTTGATTTCCTATCAAATTGTGTATTTATTTTTAATAATTCTTGTATTCTTTCTGGACCTTCTTTTATTAATACTTCTACTGCTTTTCGATCACATAATCCAGCTCCCGCATATATTGTATCATTTATATGTAACTCAAAATTATCATCTTTTGATAAAACAACTGCAATTCCGCCTTGTGCATAATTAGTATTTGTTTCTATCATTTCATTTTTTGTAATTAACATCACTTTTTTTTCTTTTGAAATATCTAAACCTGCTTTTAATCCTGATATTCCTGTTCCTATTATTAAACAATCTGTCGAAATTTCTCTAGAAATTTTCATATCAAGAAAATTTAATGGTTTTAAGACATCTATTTCTTTCATTTTCTGTCTCCTTTTAATTTTTCTAAAAATTTATGGTCTGTTAAATTTAAATTTATTGGAGTTATTGAAATCTTATTTTCTTTTACTGTATTAAAATCTATATCTATACTATCTCCATATTCTTCCAATTCTCCTCCAAGCCAATAATATTTATTTCCCTGTGGATCTTCTCTCTCTATAAAATCATCAATATATTTTCTATCGCCTTGTAATGTATAATTATATCCTTTCAAATCAGAATATTCTACATTTGGAACATTTATATTTAATAAGGTTTCTTTTGGAAATTCAATTAATTCTAATTCTTTTAGATATTCTATTATAAATTTAGCCGCAGTCTCGTACTTATATTCTTCCCCGTTACTTTTTACTGAAACAGCTATTGATTTCATTCCTAATAATGTTGCCTCTGCTGCTGCAGAAACTGTCCCAGAATATAATATATCACTCCCTAGGTTTTCTCCTCTATTTATACCTGAAATAACGTAATCAAAATTAATATCTTTATATATTCCCCAATATCCTAGTTTTATACAATCTGTTGGTTTCCCATCTACCGAATATCCAAAAAACTTTTCATTAATTTCTACTTTTTTGATTCTCAATGGTCTATGCAACGTTACTCCGTGTCCTGTTCCACTTTCCTCTTTTGCTGGAGCCACTACATATACTTCGTGTCCATCTATTTCTAAATATCTTTTTAACGTTTCAATCCCTTTTGCGTATATTCCATCGTCATTTGAAATTAATATTTTTATATTAATCATCTCCTTTTGTAATTTCTAATAAGTTTTGAGAAAAAATTAAAACAAAATTTAATAATATAAATACTGTCATAATATAATTAATCCCTTTTATTTCTTCTGTAACAAACTCTAATTTCACTTCAAAATATATTGATATAATCCAGAATAGTGATAAAATAGTACTTGAAAAAAAATATCCTATTCCTTTTAAATATTTTTTGTTTTCAAATTGATATGTCCCAGGAAATATCAATTGAAATACTTTTTTTATATCTTTATTTTTTTCATTATATTCTTCTTCAATATAATCTTTTCCTCTCAAAAAAGTTTCACTACATTCTTTACAATAATAAACTTTATTTGGATCTTTTGATATTATATTAATTTCCTTACCACAATTCATACACTTTTTCATAGTCATTCCTGTCCTTTTAAAATTTTATAATAAAATTTTCAAATTCATTTCTATCTAAATTCATTTTCCCAATATCAGTTATTTATTCTAAAAAAGGATCTTTTTTTATTCTAATTCATCTATTCCAATATCTACTCTAGAAATATTCTCACATCTTCCAGTTTCATTATTTAAATCAACTTCAATACCATTTAATCTTAAATTAGTTTTACATATTTTAAATCTTGTAGGAAGAGCATCTTTAAATTTTTGAATAATATTTTCTTTTTCCATTCCTATTATTCCATCAAATCCACCAGTCATTCCTATATCAGTTATATAACCAGTTCCTTTATCTAATATTTTATTATCTGCTGTTAATACATGTGTGTGCGTTCCATATACTACCGAAGCCTTTCCATCCAAAAGCCATCCCATTGCTATTTTTTCAGAACTCGCTTCTGCATGAAAATCAACAATTACCATATTTGTTTCTTCTCTTAATTTTTCAACTTCTTCTTCTATTACTAAAAAAGGTGATTCCAATTCAGGCATAAAGATTCTACCTTGTATGTTTATTACTCCCACTTTAAATCCTGTTTTTGTTTCTACTATTGTACTGCCATGTCCTGGTGTTGTAGATATATAATTTAATGGTCTTAATACTCTTTCTTCCGAATCTAAATATGGATATATCTCTTTTTTGTCCCATATATGATTTCCACTTGTAATTACATCTACTCCTAATTTTAAAATTTTATCTGCTATTTTTGGAGTTAAACCAAATCCACCTGCAGAATTTTCTCCATTAATTATTACCATATCATATTTTTTTCTGTTATTAAATAAATATTTTTCTAATATATCTCTTCCTGGTTTTCCTGTTAAATCTCCTACTATTAATACTTTCATTTTCTCCCTCTTTCTTTTTTTATATAAATAAAAAGACGACTAAAAAGCCGTCCTTCTACTACTTAGCATACTCTACTGCTCTTTTTTCTCTTATTACAGTTACTTTTATTTGTCCTGGATATTTCATTTTCTTTTCAATTTGTTTTGCTACTTCTCTTGAAATTACTGTTGCTTTTTCATCTGTTACTTCATCTGGATTTATTATAATTCTTATTTCTCTTCCAGCTTGAATTGCATATGTACTTTCTACTCCTTCAAAGTCATTTGCTATAGTTTCCAAATCTTGAAGTCTTTTTATATATGTTTCTAATGTTTCTCTTCTTGCTCCTGGACGAGATGCTGATATTGCATCTGCAGCCTGTACTAATACTGCTTCTATACTTTTATATTCTTCTTCTCCATGATGAGCTGCGACTGCATTTAAAATCACATCTTTTTCTTTGTATCTCTTTAAAAATTCTGCCCCTAATATTGCATGAGAACCTTCTTTATCGTGATCTAAAGCTTTTCCTATATCATGTAATAACCCAGCTCTTTTAGCTATTTTAACATCCAAACCTAATTCATTTGCCATTACTCCTGCTAAATGACCTACTTCCATTGAATGATTTAATACATTTTGACCATAACTAGTTCTATATCTTAATCTTCCTAATGTTTTTTGAATATCTATATCAATATTGTGTATTCCTAATTCTAACAAAGCTTCTTCTCCTGCTTCTAACATTGCAGTCTCCACTTCACCTTTAGCCTTCTCTACTATTTCTTCTATTCTTGCTGGATGTATCCTACCATCTGCAACTAATTTTTCTACTGCTATTCTTGCTATTTCTCTTCTTACTGAATCAAAACTAGACAAAACTACAGCTTCTGGAGTATCATCTATTATTACATCTACTCCTGTTTGAGCTTCCAAAGCTCGTATATTTCTTCCTTCTCTTCCTATAATTCTACCCTTCATTTCATCATTTGGTAAATGAACTACAGAAATTGTTGTTTCTACCACATACTCTGATGCAGCTTTTCCTATTGCAGTTGATAATATCTTTCTTGATAATCTTCCTTTTGACTCTTCAGTCCTTTTTTCATAGTCCTTTATCAATACAGCTTTTTCATAATCTAATTCTTTTTCCAAATCTGACAAGATTATTTCTTTTGCTTCATCTTTTGTTAATTCAGAAATTCTTTCTAATTCTTTATTTTGATTTTCTACTATTTGTTCTATTTTTTCTTCTTTTTGAACAAGTTTTTCTTTTTGCTTATCTATCTCTTGCTCTTTTGTTTCAGATTTTTCTATTCTCTTATCTAAATTTTCTTCTTTTTTATCTAATTTATCTTCTTTCTTTTTAATTTCATTTCTTGCTTTTTTTAGCTCTAATTCCCCTTCTTCTTTTATCTTGTAAGCTTCTTCCTTTGCCTTTATTTGAGTCTCTTTCCTTAATGACTCTACCTCATTTTGAGCTTTTGTCTTTATTTGAGATACTTCTTCGTTAGATTTTTCTATCTTCTTTTCTATTTCTTTTAATTCACCTAATTTTGCATCAACTATTCTCTTTCTTAAAATGTATCCTACCATTCCACCTAGTCCTGCTGCTAAAACTGCTGCTATAACTATTACCATTGAATTAATTAAACTCACCTCCTCGTATAATACTATTTAACATTTTATAATTTTTTTCTTTTTTTGTCAATATATTATATAATTATCTAACATGTTAATATTTTTATATTCATTTAATATATATAAAATTGTTATTTTTTCTTTTTTGTCTATCACTCTTATCTTGGCTATTTTTTCTTTTATATCTAATAATTTTTCTCCTGTTATTTCATCTATTATCTTCTCTTTTTTCTTCTCAAGAAAATAAGTATTTCCAATTTCTAATTTTCCAAAATTTTCATTTGAAATATAAATCATATTGTTTTCTTTTTTTAATACTTTAACTTTTTCTTCTTGAGTATAATTCTTATATTTTTTTTGTAATTCATTCTGAACTTCTGGAAACGATATTATATTTTTAGCTATTGTATACAACTTTTCTCTTTCATTTGTCTTTATATATAATCTAAATAAATTTAAATATATTTCATCTTTTTTGATAATTTCTAGTGCTTTTTTGAAATTCATTTCTGCTATTTTATAATTTTTATTATCTGCATAAAGTTGAGCTAATTTAAAATAATATCTATAATTAATAGGATATTTTTTAATCGCAATTTTTAATAATTCTATTGACTTTTTAGGTTTATTTTTTTTAATATTTTCTAAAGAAGCATAATAATTTTCATCAGCTTCACTTTTATCTTTTTCTATTAAAGCTATATATTTTTCATTTTGATATTTTTGTAAAATCATATTATATTTTTTATTTTCATAAAGCTTTTTTGTAAAACTTTCCTTTATATTTTCTTTGTTTTCTATTAATTCATATATCATTTCTAATCTTAAAATATCATTTTGATCTAATAAAAACTCATAAATTTCTCTTTTTAAATCATCCTCATAATTGCTTATTTTTTCAAATATTTTTTTTAATTTGAACATTTCTTTATTTTGATATAATATTTTAAAATATAAAACATTTGCTTCTTTATAATCATCAAATTCATTTAATATTTTTTCAACTCTTTTTTGAGATATTTCCAAATCATTATTTTTATATTCCTGCTTTGCTATTTCATATTCTTTATATAAATTTTGAGAATAACTTATTATATGAAATATACATATTGTAACTATAATGACTGTTTTTTTTACACTCATTTTATTACTCCTTAATTAAAACTATCTAAAGCATCTTGTTCTAACTTAAACATTTCAAATATTTCATCTAACCCCACCATTTCAAATATAGAAGTTAAATGTTCACTTAAATTTAAAAGTTTTATATCTCCACTATCTTCTTGGACTTCTCTTAATCTTCCTCTTAATATTCCCATTGCCAAACTATTAATATGATCTACATTTTTCAAATCTATTATGAACTTTTTTTTGCCACTATCTGTCATGTCTATTAATTTTGCTTTAACTTTTGGAGCAGCTAAAGCATCTAGCTCTCCTGTAATTCTTAAAATTACTATTTCATTTTTTTCTTCTGTTTGCATTTCAAAATTTGTCAACATATTTCTCTTCCTCCTCATATTTCTCTTCTTTTATCATTTTAATTCTTTTATTATTTCAATTTTAGTTCCTATTGATTTATTAACAACTTTAAATTCATCTACCATTCCTTTTGCTATTTTTAATCCCATTCCACGATCTGGATCTTTTTCGTTATTTTCATTCTTTATAAATCCAGTCCCAAAATCTTCAATTGTCAAATAAACCTTGTTTTCTTTTTTGTTAACTAAAAATTTTATTTTATTATCTTCATTTTCTTTATTTTTATATGCATGTTCTACTACATTTGTAACTAACTCATCTACTGCAGAAATTAACTGTAAACTCGATTTTTTTCCAATTTTCTCAATTTCTAAATATTTTCTTAAAAAATCTCTTATTATTTTTATATTTTCTAATTTTGATGGCATTTCTAATTCAATATTATTTTTTTTCAATTCCAAATCACCTTCTTTCTTTGATATTATAAATATTCCAATCTTTATTATTTAATTCAAATCCAATTTCATAATAAACCGTTTCTTCTAAATAATTAAATAATAATAATAATTTTGCTTTATTGTCATTAAATTTTATTTTGCCTGAATATATCTTTATATTAGTAAAGTCATTTTCTTTTATTTTTTTCAATTTTATATTATTAACAATTCCTTTTTTGATATATTTATTTACCTTATCAAAGTTATTATTATTCAATTCATTCTTGATTTCTTCAACTATTTCTTCTAATTTTATTTTTTCTTTTATTCTTTTTTGTATATTCTTATCTAACCGTTTTACATATATATTTTCAATTTCTATTTTCTCTAATTCCAATTTTGCATTTTCTAAATCCCAATTATCATAACAAAATTTAGCTTTCTTATAATATGGATTTTTAAACTCATTTTTTTCTAAAATAGTACAATTTGAAAATAAAGTACTTAATATTATTAAAATAATAATTTTTTGCATTTTTCCTCCAAAAATATTTGTAATTATGGATATTTTACCATATTAAAAAAAAATAAGCAAGAGCTTTTAAGCTCTTGCTATAGTAACGTCATCTTGAATTTCTTTTAGTTCTTTTAAAAAGTCTAAAATAAAAACATCTTCTTCAAACATAGAATATTTCTTAATCATTTCCTCAATTTCTTTTTCAATTTTCATTTTTCTCACCCTTCCTTGGTTTATTAGACATCATCCTTTATGTCTTAATAGTAATATCGGAAAATTATTGCTTTTCTTTAATAATATTTATTCTAAAAATTATTATTGCAACCACAATCAAAACTACACTTATTAAATGAGGAGCTCTCATACCATAAATCATTAAATCATCTGCTCTAAATATAGTAACAATAGATCTAATACAACTATATTCTATTAAATATATTAAAAATAATGAACCTTTTGGTAAATCTTTTTTCCTGAAAATAAACCATATACTCAAAAAAGCTATGAAATTAAGTATCATTTCATAAACCATTACTGGATGTGTTGCCATATTTGGAAATTCATTCCCTGCAGGTGTTCCTGATGGAAAAACTATTCCCCAAGGAACTAATTCCTTTAATCCTTCATATGCTCCATTTAAATACTCGCCCCACCATTTATTAAAGTTATTATTTAACATAACTTTAAGTGGTGTAAACGTTGGCACTCCATGTGCATCTCCATTCATAAGATTTCCTATTCTACCTATAGCTTGCCCCAAAATAAATGGTGCAGCACCTATATCTGCTAAATCACCCAATTTAACTTTTTTGATCTTAGCAAAAATCATTGCTCCTAAAATTGCTCCTAAAATACCACCATGAATTGCCATACCGCCATGCCATACTGCAATTATCTCTGATGGATGACTAAAATAAAATTCATGTTGCAATAATACATAGTAAGCTCTTCCACCAAGCAATCCAAAAACCATTGCAAAAAAAGCAAAATCCTCAACTAATTTTTCATCTAATCCTCTTTTCTTTCCTTCTTTCTTTCCTAAATAAACTCCTACAAAAAAGGCTATCGCATACATTAAACCATAATATCTTATTTCTAAACTTCCTAATTTCAATAACACTGGATGCATTTTAGCTACACTCCTTTTCATTTATTATTTTCATCATTTCATTTATTATTTTTTCTATATTTTCTTTATCTAAATCAAACCATTTCATCTCTTGATCTTTATTAAACCATGTAAATTGTCTTTTTGCATATTTCCTACTATTTTGTTTTATTAATTCTTTTGCTTCTTCTAATTGGATTTTTCCATCAAAGTATTCAAATAATTCCTGATATCCTATAGCCTGTATCGAATCTAATCCTTCTTTATAATTTTCATATAAATACTTTGCTTCTTCTAACAATCCATTATCAAACATTATTTCTACACGTTTATTTATTCTTTCATATAAAATTTCTCTATCTCTCGTTAATCCAAATTTATAAAATTTATAATTATTATTTTTGACATTCTTATTTTTTAATTCACTAAATTTCTTTCCTGTAATTTTACAAACTTCCAAAGCTCTTATAAGTCTTATCTTATTATTAATATGTATTGTTTCTGATGCTTCTTTATCTAATTTTTCCAATTCATCGAATAATTCTTTTTTGGTTTTATTTTCTAAATTCTCTCTTATTCTAGTATCACTTTTTGGAAGAATTGAAAGACCACGAATAACGGAATCAATATATAATCCTGTTCCACCTACTAATATTACATTTTTATTTGATTCCTCTAATTTATTTAAAATTTCATCTGCTCTTTTTTGATATTCCCCCACTGTAAATTTATAATTTGGTTCAACAATATCCAACATATGATGTTTTATACCTTTTGTTTCATTTTCTATAATTTTTGCAGTCCCAATATTCATATGTTTATATACTTGCATCGAATCTGTTGAAATTATCTCTGCATTTATTTTTTCTGCTAACCTTATTGAAATATCTGTTTTTCCTACTCCTGTAGGTCCACATAATACTATCCCATACATTTCAAATCTCCTTATTCAATAATTTTATATTTTTTTATATATTGTCTTTTATTTCACTAAGATTTATGCAGAGATTATTATTCTCTACATATTCTCTTTTCCATTAATATTATGGTTATACTGCATAAAGGTACTTTTTTAGTACTTTTTTTAAATCAAAGACTAATTCAATACCTGCTTTTCACATTACAATCATATTATATATTGAAATTATTCAATAAAATCAAATTCTATCTCAGCAATTCTTACGCTATCTCCATCAATAGCTCCTGCTTTTCTTAATTCTTTTTCTAATCCGTTATTTCTTAGTATTCTTAAAAAATTAGCTATTGTATCTTCATTCATTTTAAATATATATTTTTCTATTAATCCTGATACTATTCTTCCTCCAACTTCATATACTCCATGTTCATCTTTCACTATAATCCAATCTTCTTTTATCATTCTGCTTTCAAATAAATCCTCTATCGAATTTTCTTCTTCCAATGGCAATCTTTCTATTGTTTTTAATTCTTCATAAGCTTTATAAATTATAGGTTTTAATCCTTTTCCTAATAAAACTGATACTGGATACAATTCTATTCCTTTTTCATCTAAATATTCTTTAAATTTTTCATATCTAGCTTCGTCATTTAGAAGATCCATTTTATTTGCTAATACAATTTGCTTTTTTGAATATAATTTTTCACTGAAATTTTTCAATTCTGCATTTATTTTTTCAAAATCATCAATTGGATCTCTTCCTTCTATTCCAGAAACATCTACTAAGTGATAAATAATTTTACATCTTTCAATATGCCTTAAAAATTTATATCCTAACCCTACTCCTTCATGAGCTCCATCTATTAAACCAGGAATATCTGCAATAACAAAACTTTTTTCTTCTTCTACCTTTACTACTCCTAATTTAGGATCTATAGTTGTAAAATGATAATTCCCAACCTTTGATTTTGCTGACGAAATTTTATTTATAAGACTAGATTTACCTACATTTGGATAACCAACCAAAGCTACATCTGCTAAAAGTTTCAATTCTAATTTCACTTTCAATTCTTTTCCTGGCATTCCACTTTGTGCTAACATTGGAGCTTTTCTAGTTGAATTTTTAAAATGAAAATTTCCTAATCCTCCTTGGCCTCCTTCTAAAAACAATCTTTTTTCTCCATGTTCACTTAAATCCATTAATAATTTTTTTGTTTCAAAATCTCTAATCATAGTTCCAACAGGCACTTTGATTATTCTAGCTTTTCCACTTTTACCATGCATTCTATTTCTTGCACCTTTTGACCCACTATCTGCAGAATATTTTTTTTGATATCTAAAATCAATCAAAGTATTTATATTAATATCAGCTTCTAATATGACATCTCCGCCGTCTCCGCCGTCTCCACCACTTGGTCCACCAAATTGTACAAATTTTTCTCTTCTAAAGGTAGCCGCACCACCTCCACCTCTTCCGCTTTCAAACGTTACTACTGCTTCATCTATAAACACTATGTACCTCCTAATATAATAAAAAGCCCAGCTTTAAAGAGCTGGGCTTCAATTTTTGTTATCCTCTTTCAGGATAAACACTAATTTTTTGTCTTTTTCTATCTTTTCTCTCGAATTTCACATATCCATCAATTAATGCGAAAATTGTATAATCTTTTCCCAGACCTACATTTTCTCCAACATGAAATTTAGTTCCTCTTTGTCTTACTATTATATTTCCAGCTTTAACTTCTTCTCCACCATATTTTTTTACTCCCAAATATTGTGCGTTACTGTCTCTACCATTTTTAGTACTTCCTACTCCCTTTTTATGAGCAAAAAGTTGTAAATTTATTTTAAACAATGTTTTTCCTCCTTTTCAATAAGCTTTAAATGCTTAGGATGCTCTTTTCTAATTTCTTGCAACATCAGTTCCATAGTTTCTAATAAAATATCTAATTCACGCCTAACTTGATCTGAAAGTTTTAATTCTCTAAGATTAATTCTTAAGAATCCATCTTCCATTTTCATTTCAGGTTTCAATTTCAGATATTTAATTATTCCTAAAACTGTTTGTTGTGTTACTGCTGAAATTGCAGCACACACAATATCTTCACCGTATTCAGAATAATTAGCATGACCCTTTACATAAAACTCGATGATTTTTCCATTTTTTCTCTTAATAAAAACTTTTACCATTAAGCTTCTATTGATTTAATTTGTAATTTTGTAAATTGCTGTCTATGACCTTTTTTTCTATGATACCCTGTTTTAGTTTTATATTTAAAGTTTACCACTTTTTTTCCCTTACCATGTTCTACGACTGTTGCCTTAACTTTTGCACCTTCAATAAATGGATTTCCTACTGTTATTTCTCCATCTTTTGATATTAATAATACTTCTGCTAATTCGACTTCTGCTTCTACATCATAAGGTAGCTTTTCAACTTTCAACATATTTCCTTCTTCAACCTTGTACTGTTTTCCTCCTGTTTTCACTATAGCGTACATTGTTTCACCTCCTGAATTTCATCTCGCCAATCTCGGGTGCTACCATTAACGACCCTTATTGTGCGGTTATGTATAATTTTATCAAATTCTTATGAAAAAGTCAATCAAAAATTAAATGTTCCTGACAAATTCATATAATCGTCACTATCAACTGCTACATTAAAGTCTATAAATGGTAAATTCAATCCTAAACCACCAGTCAATATTCTTTCATCTTCATCTCCTAAATCAGTTCCATAAACTCCACCTCTAATTGAAATAAAACCTAAAGTTCCTTCTGCTCCAAAATGTTTTATTGCATCATCTTGATCTTCTACCATTTCTAAATCTGCTGCTACTCTTGCAGAAAAAATTGCCACTAATGGAAACTTAAACGTTGCTCCTATACCTAAAGTTGTTGCTCTTTTTAATGAAGAATCTTCCACATCTAGAGTTGAAACTAAATTTCTTATTGTAGCTGCTGCTTTTACATTTAAAATATTTATATCAGTTAATGTTGCTAAAATTCCTAAATCTGCTCCTATACCTGAATCAGTTTTTGCATCTAATATTTCCAATACACCTTCTGTACCATTTGCTAATTTTGTTGAATCTACTATTACAGAATCTATTCTTGAATAAAGATATTTCACATTTCCACCTATTGATAGCGATCCCAATAATGGTGGATCTATTAATTCAAATCCTCCTCCAAAAATCCCTTGTCCTACAATCTTATTTTCTGCTGTGGCATTTGGAACTTTTTTGCCTAAAACTTCACTTGTTGTTCCCTTAAAAGAAGCATTATCATTAACTATTCCAGCCAATCCAAAATTTAAAAAATTTAATGCTACCATTCCATTTAAATTAACATCTGTATTTTCTGGTAAATCTAATTCTGATAAACCTTTTGCTAATTGATATTTATCACTCATATCCACTAATTTTTGTGCATCATCCACAAAATCAGCTATTTTACTTATTTGATCTAAATCCGCTTGTACGCCTATATTTGCATTTAGACCCAATATTTTTGTTTGAGTCAATCCTGCAGGATTCCAATAAACTGCACTAGCATCATCGGCTATAGCAGTAAAAGCACCTCCCATTGCATGAGCTTTTGCTCCAAACTTATTCGATGCAAATGTTGCTGTCGATAATGCTATTAAAGCTACTACTATAAATATTTTCTTTTTCATTTTATTCCCCCTTATATTTTTGAATTTCTTTTTTGATCTCTTCAACTCTATCTAAATTTTCCCAAGGCAAGTTTATATCTGTTCTACCAAAATGTCCATATGCTGCAGTTTGTCTAAATATAGGTGTTTTTAAATCTAAATCTCTTATTATTGCTCCTGGTCTTAAATCAAATACTTTATTGATTATTTTTTCTATTTTTTCATCTGATATTATTCCAGTATCATGAGTATTTACTGATATAGATACAGGTTTTGCTACTCCTATAGCATATGCTAATTGCACTTCACATCTTCTAGCTACTTTTGCAGCTACAAGATTTTTAGCAACCCATCTAGCTGCATAACTTGCTGATCTATCCACTTTAGTTGCATCTTTACCTGAAAAAGCTCCTCCTCCATGTCTACCTACTCCACCATAAGTATCTACTATTATTTTTCTTCCCGTCAATCCAGAATCTCCATGAGGTCCACCAATTACAAATCTTCCTGTTGGATTTATATAGTATTTAATATCATCTTTAATATATTCACTTGGAATAACTGGTTTTATTACTTTTTCTATCATATCTTTTTTAATTTGTTCTTGACTAACATCAGGACTATGTTGAGTTGATATTACAATTGCATCTACTTTTACCGGTTTACCATTCATATACTCTACAGTTACTTGTGTCTTTCCATCTGGTCTCAAATAATCTAGCAATTTATTTTTTCTCACTGTTGCTAGTCTTTTAGCTAATTTATGAGCCAAAACTATTGGTAAAGGCATATATTCTTCTGTTTCATTTACGGCATATCCAAACATCATTCCCTGATCTCCAGCTCCTAATGCTTCAATTTCATCTTCTTCCATTTCTCCTTCTTTTGACTCAAGCGCTTCATCCACTCCTTGAGCAATATCTTTTGACTGCTCATGAATTGAATTTAATATCGCACACGTTTCATAATCAAATCCATATTTTGCTCTTGTATAACCAATTTCTTTTACTATTTTTCTAACTACTTTTTGAATATCAACATAACAATCTGTTCTTATTTCTCCTCCTACTAAAATTAACCCTGTTGTCAAAAAAGTCTCACAAGCTACTCTTGCATTAGGATCTTTCTCCAATATTGCATCTAAAATACCATCCGAGATTTGATCTGCCATTTTATCTGGATGCCCTTCTGTTACTGATTCTGATGTAAATAATATTCTTCCTTTTTCTTTCATTTTCTTCCTCCAATCATATTATAAAAATAAACTTATATACTGATGTTTTACAATTATAAATTTCCATAAAACAAAACCTTTTTTTATCAAATAAAAAAAAGTCTTTTAATTATTCTACAATTTATATTTATTACAAAACTACAGTTATTTAATTTGACATAAAAAAAATCCTCTTTTAATTGATTAAAAGAGGATTTTTTTATTCTCATCTTCCGTTACAATTTAAGTTAACTGCATACGCTGGATTTAGCACCACATTTATAATAAAATAGGTTGCTGGACTTCATCGGGTCAGTTCCCTCAGTCTCTCTTAATAAGTTTATTTAATTTTGTTTATTATAACTAACTTTTTTGATTTTGTCAATCAAAAAATAAAATACTAGTTATTTAAATATTTATTCTATTAGTTTTCTATATGCCGTCAACAATGGATTCCAAACACTTGAATTTGTTGGAGAATATGCATAATCTACATCAAATATATCTTCCAAACTCAAGTCATTTGAAATAACAATTGCTACTTGATCAATAAACTGAGCAATAGCTTCATTTCCAACCATAGCCGCACCCAATATCTTTTTTAATTTCACATCATACACAATCTCCATTTTTCCTCCACCCTTTTCTTTAAAAGATAATGCTTTTGTGATTCCACTAACTGTAATACTTTTTGCTTCAAATCCAGCTTTTTTGGCTTCATTTATTGAAAATCCAGTTTTAGCTATCTTTATATCATAAAAAGAACTTGCAAATGTTCCCATTACACCTTTATATTTTCTTTTTTGACCTGCAATATTTTTTGCAACAATAATTGCTTGTTTATCTGCTACATCGCCAAAAGGTGCATATACTTCTTCTCCTGTTAATTTATTTTTTGTAAAAATCATATCGCCAATAGCATATACATTTTTATAATTCATTTGCAAATAATCATTTACTCTCAGTATATTATCTTTTAATTCATAGTTTGAATTATTTAATATTTCTAAATTTGGACGAACTCCTACACTCATCAATATTATATTTGTCTCTATTTCTTCACCTGTATTTAATACTATAGATTTCACTTTGTTATTTTCTTTTTTGATTTCTACTACATATTTTCCTAAATTAAAATTAATCTCTTTTTCTTTTGCTTTTTTGATAATACTTTTTTTTAAATTAAAATCAAATTTAGGTAATATTTCTGATTCCATTTCAACTAAATCCGTTTTAATTCCTCTTTTTTGAAATGTCTCTGCCATCTCTACTCCAATAAATCCTCCACCTATGATAACTCCTTTAGCTGGCTTTTTTTCATCAATATATTTTTTTATTTTAAAGGCATCTGTTACATGAGATAATTTAAATACTCCTTCAACTTCTTCAGAATATCCCTTAACCGGTGGAATAAATGAATTATTTCCAACGCTCAAAACTAATTCATCATATTTATAATTCCCATTTATTTCATCACCTGAAACTATTATTTCATTTTTTTCAAAATCAATTCTTTCTACTGAATGATTTATATATGTACTAATTCCCCTTTCATTTGTAAAATATTCTGCTGTCTGATGTAATACACTTTTTTGAGGAAGCTCATTCGCTATATAATATGGTGTTGGACATCCTGCCCAAGATACATATTGTGTTTTTTCAAAAACAACAACTTCTGCGTCTGGCATTCTCTTTTTGACTTGAGTTGCAGTTGTCATCCCACCTGCTCCTCCCCCTACTATTACAATTCTTTTACTCATTTTATCCTCCTTTTCTAATACTTATTCTTAATACTGTAGTTTCACAATTAGAATTTAAAACTTTCATTTATTTATTTTTTAATGTACTTGACCTTGATTTTCTTGTGCATTTGCATAAAGTTATAAATTTTCTTGTTGAAATTACCGTTAAGCAACTGATACTGTTTGAACGTAGTGAGTTTTTCAGTTGTAGGTAATGAAACTTAGAAAATTATAACTTGGAGCAACAGCACTTGATTTTTTTGTTTCTTTTTTTATCAAGAAAAAAAGAAAGGTATTTTTATATTGTAGAATTTGTATTTACTGTAGAACTACAGTTGATAATTTAACACGAAATTAGAATAATTAATATAAGGACATTATTAATAACATCCTTATATTTCATCCATATTAAACAAATTCATAATACCTTTCCAATTTGTTTACAAATCCATCTAAGTCAATATATCTTGACTCTCTTATTATTTCTTTCCCCTCCAGAGTAACTATTATAGTTGGTACTGTAAATGCTGATAACTCACCTTTTATCATTGGAATTTTATGAATATCTACATATTTTGATTTCACTTTCCCATAATTTTTTAATATTTTTTCTACCCGAGGTAATAATACTTTACATACATTGCAATCTTCATGCGATATATAATAAAGATTCATACCTTCTTTTTTGATTTCATTATATTCTTCAAAATTTTTCAATTCTTCCATTTTTTTCTCCTTAAAAATTTGATAATAAACTAAGTTTATTAAAAAATAAAATTATTCCCATTAAAATCAAAATTATTCCACCTATAATTTCAACCCATTTTACAATTTTTCCATATTTTTTAATTAATCTTGTAAGTGCCTCAATAAAGAAACTAAATATCAAAAAAGGCAAACCTAATCCAAGAGAATAAACTATTAAATAAAAAGTTCCTTTCAACATTGTTTCAGATTGCGAAGCATACATTAAAACTGATCCTAATATAGGACCAATGCAAGGTGACCATCCAAATCCAAATAAAAAACCTAATATAAATGAAGTTAGAAATGTACCACCTTTTATTTTGAAATTTATTCTATATTCTCTTAAAAGCTTTTTTATTTTTATTAAACCTGTCATGTGTAATCCAAATATTATAACTATTATTCCCAAAACCCTATATATAATTGTATTATTTAAATAAAATACTGCTATATTTGCAAAATAAGAAATTACCAACTGCATTATTATAAATACAAAAGTAAATCCTAATACAAAAAATAAACTATTCCAAAAAAGAGCTAATTTTCTATTTCCTTTGATATCTTCTAATCCCACTCCACTCATATGTGAAAAATATACCGGTATAAGAGGCAACACACACGGAGATAAAAAAGAAGCTATTCCTGCAAAGAAAACTATCAAAAAAGATAAATCCATTATTTTTCATCACCTTTTTTGGCTTCTTTATTTATTATCAAGCTTTCTATCTTTAATTTTGACCAATCTTCTGCCCCTAATTTTTTATCAATGATTATTCCTTCTGAATTTATTATAAACGTTGTCGGTATTGATCTTATTAAAAACTTTCTACCTAATTTGCCTTTTTCATCAAAATAAACAGGAAATGTATATTTATTTTCTTTAATAAAATTTGCTACTTTAATCGAAGTTCCTTGATCAACTGAAATTGCTACAATTTCAAAATTTGAATTTTTTTTGTATTTTTTATATAGTTTTTCAATTGAAGGCATTTCTTGTCTACAAGGTGGACACCATGTTGCCCAAAAATTTAACATTATTGCTTTTCCTTCCAAATCTTTTGAATCCATCTTTCCACCCATTAAATTATAATATTCAAAATTTGGTAATTTATTTCCAATTTGAATTCCTGTCTTTGAATAAGAAACTTGAAATAGACCAATCATAAATATTGTTAAAATAAGTATTAATTTTTTCATTTTTTCCCTCCTTTTTTTAAAGACACTTTATCCTTTTTATTTTTTATAGATTTTAATCTTATTTCTCAATGATAATATTACTTTCCAACCTCTCCAATACTCTTTTTCTCATACATTTATTTTAAATTGTAGTCTTTTCTTAGTGAAAACTCCGATTAAGAAAAACAGACTATTTGAGCGTTAGCGAGTTTCTGAGCTTGAGGGAGTTGAGCTTAGAAAATCAAAATTTGAAATAACAGTACTTGATTTTTTTGTTTCTTTTTTTATCAAGAAAAAAAGAAAGGTCTTTTAATATTGTAGAATTTATATTTACCACTAAATTAAAACTATATAAACATTTTAGCAATTTTAGAAATAATTCCATATTGCTTTGTTTTTTCCATCATCCAATCTTCTGCTATCATTTTATTTAGCATTGCAATTGTTGGAAATGCATGTTGTGTCATTAATATATCTGTAATTCTCATTTTCTTTTGAATTGCTATTATCCATTCATGTATAATTTCACTTGCTGCTTCCCCTACAATTGTTGCTCCATAAATTTTACCTGTTGGACTTAATATGATTTTAATAAACCCTTCTGGTTTTCCATCTGCTACTGTTCTACCATATGCTTTATAATCTTTTTTGATTACTTCATATTTCATTCCTTTTTCCTTTGCTTCTTTCTCTGATATTCCTGCTTGAGCTACTTCCGGTTTTGTAAATACTGCCCAAGGAACAATATATTTATCTACAGATTTTTTAAATATTGGTAATGGATTAATTGCATTCATCAAAGCTAACATCCCTTGATGCATTGCTGCGTGCGATAATAAAGCTCTTCCATTACAATCTCCTATCGCATATATATGCTTATAATTCGTTTGCAAATGACTATTTGTTTCAATCCCTTTTTTTCCATATTTTATCCCCGCATTTTCTAATTTTAATGGTTCTAACACTGGTTTTCTTCCCGTTGCTACTAGTACTTCATCTGATTCAAAAATTCCCTTATCTGTATGTGTATATATAACACCATTTTTTTCTTCTACTTTAGATATTCCTGTACTATTAAATACTTTTATTCCTTCTTTTTTAAATTGTTCTTCTAATACTCTTCCAGCTTCTTCATCACCTGCTGGTATTAAATGTCCATCCATTTGAACTAAAACAATTTCAGAACCCAATCTTCCAAAGGCTTGAGCCATTTCAGTTCCAATAGCTCCTCCTCCTATTATTGTAAGTCTTTTTGGTACACTTTTTTGATTAAACATATTTACATTTGTTAATTTTCTTACATCTTTTAATCCTGGAATTGGTGGTACAAATGGTTCTGTTCCAGTCCCTATAAATATTTTTTTAGCAGTATAATTAATTCCATCTACTAATATAGTTTTATTGTCAACAAATTCTGCATTTCCTTTAATTAATGTTACTTTTTCAAAAGTTTTTAAAAATTTTTTATTATTAATTGCATCTACTTTTTCTCTCACTATTTTTAACGGTTCATTGGGTATTGTTTCAACCGTAGAGTCTATACCATATTTTTTTAGATGCTTCGCTACATAGTTAACTTCTCCTGCCTTTAATAAGGCTTTACTAGGGATACAGCCTATATTTAAGCATTCTCCACCCACTTTATGTTTCTCTACAGCTAATATATCTAATCCTATTGCCGCACCCATTGCTGATACTGCCATTCCTGCTGGACCCATCCCTATTACAATTGCATCATATTTTTTTATCATCTTAATCTCCTTTTCTCCTTTTTTTATATTAACTTATTGCAATATTACCATTCTTCGTCGCTTTTGTCAACGTTTTTTTATCCTTCTTCAATATTTTATTGATTTTTTATTATGATTGTGATAACATAGTAATCATAGGAGGTTATTAATTATGAATATAAAAAAATTAATTTATTTTTTACTTCTCATCCTTTCAACTTTTTCATTTTCTAAGATCCCAGAATATAAAATTTTCGCCAAAGCAAAATCTGAGTATAATCATTCAAAATTTAAAGAAGCTGAATATTTTTTCAAAATATTTAATCAAAAATTTAGTAATTCAGGTCTCGCAAACTCTAATTTACAAAATTTATATTTAGGTAAAATAAAAATACAACAACATCAAGATAAGGAAGCTATTAAATACCTATTAGAGTCACCCAAAACAGATGAAACATATTATCTTTTAGGAACTTTATACGAAAATTTAAAAAATTCAAAAACATCTTTTTTGTTTTATAAAAAGTCTTATGATAACTGTAATGATAATCCTAAATTAAAAGAAAAAATTTTAAAATCACTTTCACATTTTGATTTTAGTTATAACCTATTATATAAAGCTATGTTTGATAAAAATTTTATTGATTTTTGGGAATTATCTGAAAAAAATTCCTTAATTATTGGAAATTATTTTTTTGATTTAAATAAATTTTCAAAAGCTTTATATTTTTTTAGTACAATACAAGATAAAAAAAACAATATATTATTAGGAAAAAAATTTTTTTGTCTAAAAGAATATCAAAAAGCTATTACTTTTTTCAAAAAAGACACTTCACCAGAAAATATTATTCTAATAATCAAATCCTATGAAAAATTAGGAGAGATAAGAAAAGCAAAATATTATAGAACTATTTTAATCAAAAAAGCTCCTCATAGTGAAATGGCTGCTTCGTTCAGATTTCAATTATATGAATTAGAGAACAATCTTGATTATTTAAAATACATTTTAAAATCCAATTCAAAAGATAGTATCTTTTATTCAAAAGCAGTTTATATTTTAAGTGAAAACGGTGTCTTTGATTTCACAAAAAAAGAAAAACAATATGCTAATCTAATTCAAGATTTAGATGAAATTTCACAAATAAATATACCAGAAGGAATTAAAATTAAATTAGATAATTATATTTTCCCAAAAGAAGATATTAATTTCAAATCATTTTTAGAATACAAATACATTGTTATGCAAAAGAAAGCTTCTTAATTGTAAGCTTTCTTTTATTTTAACCTATTCTCTTTTCTTGCTATTTTTCCTTTATTTATTTTTCTGATTTTTAGAAATATAATTTTTTATTAGATTTTTTATAATAAATATGATATTATAAATTAAAATCATTTCAATTAGAATCGGGAGGAAAATTATGATATTAGGAATTGATATAGGAAATACACAAATAGTTACGGGGATTTTTAATAAGAATGGAAATATTTTACTTAATTTTCGAGTTTCAAGTGATCAATATTTAACAGAAGATCAATATTTTTCATATTTGAAAAATATATCTGACTTTAATGGCATTAAAATTAAAAATATAAATGGAATAGTCATTACTTCTGTTGTTCCAAATTTAACTACAATAATGTATTATCTCTCCAAAAAATATTTTAAAATAGAACCTTTAATTGTTAGTGCAGAATTAAATTTACCAATAACCTTTGCGAAAGATTTAGAAAACCCAAAACAATTAGGTGCCGATAGATTAGTTAATATTGTTCAAGCTCATTCTATTTATCCAGATAAAAATTTATTAGTAATTGATTTTGGTACAGCTACTACATTTGATATTATTCAAAATAAAACTTATATGGGAGGAGCTATTTTACCCGGTATAAATTTATCTATAAATGCATTATTTCAACATACAGCAAAATTACCTAAAATAAGATTTACAGAAACAACTTCTGCCATTGGAAAAAATACAGTTGAACATATTAATGCTGGTATCTATTATGGTAGTATTGGTCAAGTCAAAGAAATTATATCTCAAATAAATAAAGAAATTCCTAATTTATATGTAATTACTACTGGTGGATTAGCAGAAATGATTTCCAAAAAAGTTGGTAAAATCCAAGAATTTATCCCAGAATTAACATTAAAAGGACTATTTACAATTTATCAATATAATCAAAAAAGTTGAAGCAAATGCTTCAACTTTTTTTGTTTTTAAATGTTTTTAAATTATAAAATGTTCATATAGTTTATATTTACAATAATATATTTTTTAATTTACTTCCTTTTTTGATAAACTTAATTTAATAATAGCAAAAATCATAATTCCAGCACTTACCCATTGTACTGAATTTAATATATTCCCATTAATAATATAATCAAAAAAGATAGATGAAATTGGAAAAAACAATTCACAAATTGTAGCTATGTTTGCTTTAATTCTCTTTAACCCTAAATAATAAATAAACATTGCAACAGACCCAGTAGTAAAGGTTATTATAATAAAAATAATCCAATTCTCTTTTGTCGTTTCAAATATTTGTAAATATGATTTTGTAAATAGAATATATACCAACATTATTAAACTTGTAAATCCATATCTATAAAACACAACCGTTTTATAATCATATTTTAAAAGCACACTTTTTCCAAAAACCGTTGCACTTCCAAATGAAAATGCCGCTAATAAAGCATACATTGCCGCTAATATCATATTTGAATCTGTACTCATACTTGGCAATGAAAAATTAAAAGTTAAAAAATATCCTGCAATTATTGCTAATAAGCCCCATTTAATTACATCTTTTTTGATCTTTTCTTTTAATAGTATTCGAGCTAATAAAATCGCAAATACTGGTTGTAATTTTTGTAACATAACCACAATTGTTAGCGCCTTAAAATTTACTAAAAATAAAGCTTTTACAATAGCTATCGTTCCCAATGCTCCACCAAATAATGCAATTAACAAAAAAGTTATTACATCCTTTTTTGTAAAATTCTTTAATTTCCTATATTCATTTTTAAAAATTAAATTCATTAATACAAATGGTATAAAATGTAACATAAATACTACGTACCCTACTTCTAAATTGAATAATCTTGGAGTTAAAACAACTCCATCAAGTCCCCATAAAATTGCTGCAAATGAAATAAAAATTGCTCCTAAAATCATTTCTTTTCTTTTTTCCATAATTCCTCCTTATTTTTATTAAATATTTATTACACAATGAATAAATTCTTTAATTTCCTTAAAAAAGATTAAGTTTTATTTTTTATAAGAAACATCAAAAAAGCCCTGAATATATATTCAGGGCTAATAATTTTTCATTTCAAAAAATCACAAACTTTCTTTTTCCATCCAGACTATACTGTCGGTTCTGGAATTAAACCAGATCAGCTTTCGCTCGCGGACTTTACCGCCGGTCGGGAATTTCACCCTGCCCTAAAGATTTTTTATTTAATTGTCATCTTTATACTATCACACTTCATTTAATAATTCAATCTCTTTTTTATTTTAATGAAAATTTTGAAAATTGCAAATTTAATCTAATAATTACTTTATATTGAAACACTTCCTTTTCTGCAATTAATATATTTCGTCTTTTTTGTATCAACATCTGTACTTTCTCTAATTTCTCTGCTTTCTTTTTCTTCATCTAGCTTTTTTATTCTGATTTTACTTTCCTTTTCAAGCTTCGACATTTCTTCTGCATCTATTTCTTTTTTCAATTTTTCTTGTCTCTTTTCCCTCGCTTCTTTTTCTGCTTCTGTTTCACTATAGCTCTTTACATAATCTTTTGTCTTTGTCATCCTCAATATTCCTAAATCGGATAATAACCTTTTTTGATTCCCTAAGCCTGTCCATACAAATTCATTTTCTGTTTCATAACTCTCTTTTGTATAACCCTCTATTATTTCTTCAAATATTTCTTTTATCTCTTCAAATGTCTTTTGAAAGGCTTTTACTTGATTTTGATTTTCTAATTTACCTATTCTACTTCTTTCTGTTACAAATAGCTTATAGGCTAATTCTCCTAAATATACTTTTTTCTTTTTATCTGCTTCTAATAATACTCTTGCATAATAATATGGTGGTAAATTATCAGCTTTCAATCCATATTTTTCATCATACTTTTCAAAAAAGTTTAAACTCGGAATATCGATTTTCCCTTCAAGTTTTTTTATTAAATCTATCGGCATTTTTACTTTTAATGGTGTTCCACCAATCACTCCACCTAGTTCTCCATAATTAGTAAAACTTCCTACAAATGCATACTCATCATTTTTTCTATACCATTTTTTTTCATAATTCTTAATTTCTTCTTTTAATAATTCTAATAATAAAAAATTTTCATCCTCATATTTTTCAGGTATTTCATTTAATTCTACTACTCCAACTATTTCACCTAGTTTTTCTTTTAAAAGTCTAGGATATTCAATCACTTTTTTCCTTGCCATTAAATCATTTTTTGCTTTTTCTAACAACTTTTTATCATTTTGTATTAAGGTTTTTACTGCATTTGATACATAAATATCATTCAAATCACCTTTTTTGATGTTCCCTGATTCATCCAAAAAAGGTAAGAAATTTGGAATTGAGTGAAATTCTCCTGGATTTTTTATAAAAAATGATATCAGTTTTCGAAAAAAACCACTTCCTTTATCATCTATTTCTATTGCTTCTGATTCAGTATCCGCTTTTTTGATTATTCCTTTTCTCGTTTGTAAATTAGGAGTCAAATCTTTTTCAAAATATATATTTTCAAGATTATCATTCTCCTCAAAAACATTATAATTTTTCTGAAAAACATACATCATATTTAACTTATACTCTAATTCCTTTTTCAATCCTTTTATTTCTTTTTCTGTTAAATTAGGATCTGTATTTTTACCATATTCTTCTTTTCTATAATCATATCCACTCACAGTATACTCATCTACATATTTTTTTAATACATTATCCATATTAGAATTTTTGCATTTTCCTGTCCAATCCTCTCCATCTAAATAATTCAATTCAATTAAAACTTTTTTTAAATTTAAAATATTTAGATTCTCACTAGAATGTATATTCATCATTTTATTTGCTTCACCTATACCTAATCCATTCCAAGTTTTAGTTTGATGTTTACTTCCTGAATAAATATGAGCAAATTGAGCTAATGCTCCGCCTAAACTATGTCCTGTTATATGTATTTCTGTATTTGGTTCTATTTTTTTTATTTTTTCATAAAACCAAGCCACACAAGTTAATTGGTCTACATGTTTATTAAATCCAAGCTTTAAATTTGTTTTTATCCAATCTGTCTTTCTATGCTTTTTTACTAAAAGATCATCTGAACCTCTATATGCTATTATTACTTTATTTCCTTTCTTAAAAGCACTTGCTTGAAATCCACTATCATCAATATCTATTATATTTCCTGCTTCTTTTAATATTTTTTTATGATCGTATCCACATAAAAATTCCCACTCT
>Ga0307991_1000365_pt1 | contig 32947 bp, 27 predicted proteins | sample EllFjometagen131_FD_203146 | JGI IMG/M metagenome (GOLD analysis project Ga0307991, IMG submission 203146) | Marine microbial communities from Ellis Fjord, Antarctic Ocean - #131 | ecosystem: Environmental > Aquatic > Marine > Unclassified | place: Southern Ocean | collected 2014-10-08 | reverse complement strand
CTTGTCCGAATTACTTTGACGACATACACATATTGAATTCCTCAACGCCTACGGAAAGTACATGATGCTGAGAATCCCATTGGACTTTGGTTCCCTCAGAACTCAAATTCACGAGCTGATCTTTACCAGAATTGATGTGCCACATAGCCTTATTTATTCTGGATTCCAATTCATACTGAAGTTTAATATTTTGACTGGTTCCGCTGAGAGTCGAATTCGACAATTGAGATACATTCAATGCAGCTACACCTGTGAATGAAAAAACTACGAATATTATTAAGACTGCGACTAACATACTGCATTTTCCTCGTACATTTTTGTCTTGGTATATTTTACATCAATCCAGGTTTTCCGGTATGAGGAGATACCTGATATGGGGGGAGGAGAATCCCCTTCTTTTAAGTTTAAGGGCAAAAAAAATCCCCCATGAAAGGAGGATTTTTCTGTATTGCCCAAGGGGGATTAGGCGTTATAATTCTTTTTATTCCATTTTGTGGTTTTCCAGCGACCAATTTGTTTGGGCCAATCATAATGACTCTTCTCTCTGAAACCTGCTGTCCAGCGATAAAACCAGGGATGCTCAGTGTCTCTGAATCTGATATCATTGGTACAACCATAGTCACTTTGCAATGAAATAGTTTTTCCTATAATGGGACCACTCAACTCACCCTTTTTCAAGATGATGGTTCCAGCAGTATAGATAGCGCCATTGATAACGTCTTCTTCTTCATACTGAGAACCCTCAGCGGCAACCAGAAAAACATTATCAGGATTTGTAAAAACCAGAGCAGGCAATGCATCAGCACTGTCCGCTGGTATAGGTGCATTAATATGATTACTGTTTGCGAAAATTACGACTCGTCCTGTAAAAACCAGTGTACAATTAGAAAGATCCATATCCCTCAATTCGATAAATGAACCAGTAAAGACGTGAATCCCTTCGGCAAATGCCTCATCGTCTTCATGTTCACTGTCGCCATCCCAGCGATGAAACCAATCGCCGTGAGTAGCTACTGCATTGTCCGTAAAGTATTCAAGATCTACTTCAGGCATGAATGCGAAGTTACGGCTGCGATTTTCTTCGTCGATATCTGGATCATTTCCATTGGTTTCGATGGTTTCATCAGATGCCAGGGCTCGATCAAAGTGAGTATCTTCAGATAGATCCAGAAGTATTTCAGATTCCATTTGGAATTTATCAACTGAGACACAGAGTATGTTGAGTACAGGGTCAAATTCGGTGGTGATACCATCTGTATCCATATTAATAAGGCTGTCGGGACCATTGTTTATGCGCCATAAGCTCTGATTAATTGAAGACTCCATAGCGTACTGCAATTTGATATTGTTTACAGTTTCTGCGGAGGTGGAACTTGATAGATAGGAAACATTCAGTACGGCCACCCCAGTGAATGAGAAAATTACGAATACCATTAAGACAGCGACTAACATGATGCATTCTCCTTATGCCTTGTGTCTGGAGGTATGTTACGTATGGAGGGGTTTTTAAATATGGGGGAATACCTGATATAGGTAGGGAAAATACCTTATTCTTCCTATTTGGTGGTTTATACTCATGAGATTGATCCACACACCTGGATGGTGTGAACAAAATTCCTTGTCCAGCCGCATTGCAGCTTCTTGTTGATTTTTGAAGAGCTTAAGAGGATTAAGCCTGACTGTGTATTTTCTTCCACTTCTTGATTTTCCAACGACCAACCTGCTTGGGCAATCATAATGTTTCTTTCCCTTAAAGCCTTTGTGTCAGCGATAATGATGAGGATGCTCAGTATCTTTGAATTTGATATTATTTACGGTCTCAGCTGAACTACTGCTTGAAACATATGCGACATTAAGCATGGCAACCCCTGTAAAGCTGAAAACTAGAAACATCATCAAAACGGCGATTAAAATGGTGCACTTTCCTCATGCAGTTGCGTCTAGAATCATGTTATATATGAAACGCTTCCCAGATATGAGGGGACACCTGATATTGGTCAGGAGAATGCCTTTATCTTAAGGTTATGGATGAAGCATGAAGAAAGGGTTCTTGGACGGTAGTCGATTGTGGTGCTAAATGAAGATCGGTATCCCTGATTCCCCATAGGGGTCAGAGATACCGAAATATGGATGAAGTTATTATTAAGAGAGGTATAAGTTGAGCAGCTAAAATGGCTCGGTGGGTGCGTTTCTTCTAATTGCCACCACTGAGATGCCCTGAATGATTGAGTATACGATCTGAATCCAAAACTGAACCACCAGTGCAGGTTAAGATAAAGTCTGTACCATTTACGCTTTCATAAGTGTAGGAGTTATCTGTAAAATACTTTCCGTCCAATGCGCCACTTCCAAATTCATTCCAATTAGCCCCAACAGCCATTACGGGTAATATTTCTACAGGATATTCACCATTTTTGCTGCAGTAAATACGCAGTTGAGTTCGAAGACTCCCCAGTGTTGCATCAGCCTCAGTTATTTTTGCCTTTGTATCATTTGATACAACAATAGGAACTGCAATTGCAGATGAGAGACCTACGATGACAAGGACAATGATTAATTCAACCAGGGAAAAGCCATCTACTACTCTTGAAAGACCACCAAAAAATTGTTTCGTCCGTGTAATCATTTTTATCGCTCCTTGTGCATTTTTTGCTTGTACTATTTTACCTACTACAAAGGTTTTTAGATATAAGGGTTTTCCTGATATTGCATCAGAAATTCCCTTATCATGCAAAACAGGAGCTACACGGTTAGGGGATCTAACCATTTAAATATTAAGAAGTTACCTTGTGGAGGAAGAATTTGAGTAATAGGAAAAACCTGTATCCGGTGTAGAAACTACCTATTTCAGAAATTGATCGAGAATGGTTTAGCTACATTAGATAAGCAAAAGTTTGATTATCAGAACCACTACGGAAAGAAGTGCTCCGATAGCCAGAGACAAATAGCTAAACCTGAGGAGCTCATACTTCTTTTTCAGGATCACACCAATTTGATAGAGATCCTGTACCATTAAACGGCGGGCTGCCTCATTACTGTTGACCGTGTCCATCATATAATCAGTGTATTCTGCCTGAGTGAAGGAGGCAAAAAAGCCAAAAAATAGTGGATTGGGCATTTGGGACGGAGCGGTGTAGACATGGCCGCGCTTAAAGCGAGGTAAAACAACCAGGATGGCGAGAAAAAATGAAATAAATACTGTCAGGGCCAAGGCACTGATTGGGTAAAAGTACCTGGCATTCATAAATTCTTCAGAAAACATCTGAGACTGAATCACTGAGAAGAAAATCAAGGCAAATCCAATAATGATATTGGCTTTTTGATCTGCGATCATACTCAAGGTCACCTGATGTTGCTGTGCAGTTCGAAGGGTGTGGATGATATCCTGCTGGTTGTCTGGAGGTAATTCGACAGGGTTTTCTATATTGTTTGTTTCATTCATAGTATGGTATTCCTAATTTTTGCCAATCATATGGCACTTCCATCATAGTTGATTTAATACATTATAAAATAGGTAATATTGCCAAATCCAGTTTCAACACAGAAATTCTAATTTTTAAAGAGTACAGTGTTCACCATGAACTTAAAGTCCTTCCTTTGAAAAGATGCTTGGTATTGGGACTAAATAGACCTAGATATTATTTTTGGTTTGACAAGTAATCTGGGTTGTTAAAAAAAGGGGAATAACATGTATGCCATACCAAAAATAAATGTTATAAAAAACAATCTAATCCCGCTCATCTTATTTTTCCTACTCTCTTCTACAGTGCTAGCCATGGAGAATCAGGCTAGATATGATTATCACATCGATTTAAATGCCATTGAGAAAGATAGATTTCAAGTCGAGCTGTTCTGTAAAGATTTTGGCCAGGATACCCTGGTCTTTCATTTCCCCTGGATGATTCCTGGAACCTATTCAGAAGCCAATTATGGTAAGTTTATTCATAAGCTGAAAGCATTTGATCAAGATGATCAAGCTATCAAGGTGAAGAAGGGTAAGAATACCTTCATCATTACACCTGCGGAAAATATTAAAACCATCAAATACTGGGTCAGTGCGACCTGGGATAGCAGAAGGCTGGGGACTATCTGGCCTATGGCGGGGACAGGTATCATCAAGGATCGTGTATTTGCTATCAATGCGGGAGGTGTCTTTGGATACTTCCAGGGACAGGAAAATCAAACTGTTGATATGCACTATGTCCATCCACAACACCTTTATGCCATGACCGTATTGGATCAGGAATCAACATCTCCTGGAGAGGTATCGATTTCAGCACGAGACTACCACGAACTCATTGATAGTCCCATCCTTTTTGGTAGACCCGATACCACCAGTTTTCGCATTCACAACACCAGTGTGCTTGTAGGATTTGCCCATGAAACTGATGATACAGACAGAGCTATCAGCATTACAGAATCCCTGGAACCCTCTATGGAAGCGATTGGTTCATATCTAGATAATCTCCCAGCTGAGGAATATGCCTACCTTATTTATTATACAAATGAATATGAGTTGGGCAAGATCTTAGATAATCAGAGATTCCTTGTTCTCAAAGGTATTCGCTATCTCATTCGGAATGGGGTGCCCATGGGTGGCGCCCTCGAGCACAACAAATCTTCATTTTACTATCTACCTGATCCTGGTCCCGGTTATACTGAAGCTATCTCCGAGACCATCGAGGACATAGCCATTCACGAGTTTATGCACATCATGACTCCCCTTAACCTAAGGACTCAACACATTCATAATTGGGATTATACTGAGCCGGTGCTTTCAAAACACCTCTGGCTATATGAAGGCGTTACAGAGTATATGTCACAAATCATTCAGGTCAACGGCGGTATGCTCACACCCAAGGAATTCCTCCTCAGCCGCATGAAAAGAAAAATCAGTAAAGGAGAAGATTTCGCTCTTGAGAAAATGAGCTTCACTGAGATGTCGAGCAATGTCTTGGATAGACCATATAAATCGGAGTACAATCAGGTTTATCAGCGTGGTGCCGTCATAGGTATGTTGCTGGATATTGAGATTATCCGACTGACTGAGGGCAGAAAACGTCTCATTGATGTGATGTATGAACTCGTTAACGAATACGGTCCCCAAAAGCCTATGGATGAGGAAATGGTCTTTGAATTATTTACTGACAAGGTCCATCCAGACCTGAGAAGCTTTTTTAGCAAATATATTGAGGGACGTGAACCCTTGCACTACGCTGAGATACTTGACCATGTCGGTGTTATTTATGAATCCGATGTTACTGTAAAAGTACCCCGACATCCCATTAATGACAATGGTTCGAAGTATTCAAACATTTTCATGGGGGGGAAACGCAGTATTAAAAAGGTGAGTAAGCAAGATGAGATTGGCTTCTTGGCTGGTGATAAAGTGGAACAAGACCTATACCTTGATACCTATTTCGATGATTTTGGCTATCCCTTGCCCGAAGGGTTTCAGGTAAGATTTGAGGTTGAGCGAGACTCAATTGAAGTCACCCTGACGGATAGAATCCAGTACAAAGAAGCTGAAGTCTCCCACCATCTGAGGATCAATCGGGAAATGACGCCGGAGCAGTCCCTATATTTTAATATCTGGCTGGGTTTTGAAGAACCCCTTGGCAAATAAGCACGCCGAATATTTTCGCTGTTATTGGATACTCTGGGAAAACGAGTTGTCTAGATTAAGTCTATTGGCTTAACCTCATATTCCACAATAATTTATACTTGATCATAAATTGAGGAAAATTATGTTTAGCCTTTAGGGAGGGAGCTCATCTTTGAATAAAAATACGTTAATTATTATAGCAGTCATTTTGTTGCTGCCACTTCTGGGAAATCAATGGCTCTTAGCTCAGCCACTTACTGTTTTTTATGGGGACGATAAAACTATTCATGAATGCAGGATAGTGAGTGTCTCAGAATTCAATGTAAGTATAGAGTATACACCCTTTCTACCCGGTATTTATTCCAGGATGAACTTGAGTCTAGATTCTATTACTGGGATTCGAGAGTTTAGTAGAGCCAATAAATATGTGCCCTATCTGACTTTTCTGGGTAGTTACATAGGTGTAAGATATTTTTTTAAGGAGCGTGATCCCATAGATGAGATGAATTGGAGTGAAAGAGTTGCTTCCTGGCTGGATACGCCCCTAAATTTTATGAGTAGTGTTTGTGTTGGAGGGGCAGTTGGATATTTGGGTGGACACTATTTGTTGGGAGGTAATCGTAAGCTTCTTGTTGTGAAGGACATGTCCAATTCTGAAAAACAGATTCTTTTGTCTAAGTATATCGAGCCAATCAGACATCCCTAATTTCGTATCGATATAAATATGTCGGCAATAAGTCCTGCTGAAGCTGGCTATAAATCAATCCTAACATTATGTATAAGCAATTTTTACCGTATATTAGTTTGATTGATTCTGAATACAATTGATAAAGTGATATTATGAATGAACAGGCGAATAACTCAAAAATTCCAGCTGATATTGACCCCTTGTTTTTGACCCGCTTACAAGAGTTGGGTGGTTCAAAATTGGCCAGCGAACTTGTTGGCATGTATTTAACCAGAGGCTCCCAACTTCTGGATACCATTTCAACTGGCTTGGATACCAATGATTTACCAGCAGTGAAAAATGCAGCTCACTCGCTCATCTCAAGCGCGGGAAACCTGGGTGGAAAAAGGGTTTCGGACCTTGCAAAATCTATTGAAAGCGCTGCAATTGAAGAGCAGATAGATACTATACCGGAGCTCTTGTCAAAAATTATATCGGCTCAAGAAGCCTTTCAGCAGTACTTACAAGGAGCGTTAGAGCATTTATGAAACGTATCGCTGTTGTAGAAGATAATCCTGATAATCTTATGTTGGTCGAAGCTATTCTCGGCTCTCTGTATGAGATGGTAAGCTATGAGAATGGTATCGATGCTCTCGCTGGATTGCCAGATGAGAATGTTGAACTGGTTCTTCTGGATATCTCCCTTCCACGCATGGATGGAGTAGCTGTACTGGAGTCAATGCGGCTCGATGATAAGTTAAAACATTTGCCAGTCATCGCCCTGACGGCGCATGCCATGGTGGGTGATAGAGAAAAATACATGGAAAAAGGGTTTGACGAATATTTTACCAAGCCCATTGTCGACTTCAATGCTCTCATCGAGATGGTTGAACGCATGATTGATCAGAAGCATTAGAGGGAACAGTTTTTAAATGCTGATGTTGGCTGAACTACTTTTTCTATTCGCCTCACTGGCTCTCCTGGTTTTCCTGATTGTTCTGGGTGAACGTTCTCGTCTCCATGTTCAGCGGGGTTGGTATATCATCATATCAGCATTTTCACTCCTGTTTATCGGTGCGAGTATTGAATATTTTGACAGTTTCCATCACAGCTCGCTGGCCGATTATCTCAATGCACCCCTGATCCAAATTGGTGTGAAGTATTTTGCCTCCTATGCGATGGGGCTGGTGCTTCTTTTGGTGGGCCTCTTGTTTTGGGCTCCTACGGTGGTTGCCTCCCGTGAAAAATATTTATTAAGAATTAAGAATAGCGAACGACGCTATCGTCTACTCACTGAGAATGCCAGCGATATGCTGGCTGAACACGAACTTGATGGCAGTTTTAGCTTTGTAACTCCCGCATCTATAACCATTGTGGGCTATACACCTGAGGAACTCATCGGGCACTCCATCTATGATTATGTTGATCCTGACCAGCTGGAGTTTATCAAACAGGAACATAGCAAAATATTAGAGTCTTCAGAGCCAGTTCCGGTGACCTATCTGTTTCGACATAAACTGGGCCATTTCATCTGGCTAGAGTCCTCAACTCGGATCTATCAACCATCCGAGGATGAAGAACCACGCATCCTCTCGGTAAGTCGAGATGTCTCAGAAAGAGTCGAGTTCGAGGAGAATCTTCAGAAACTAAATACTTCCCTGGATGAACAACAGAGACGCGTTCATCTCCTCTATGAATTATCTGCCAGCTCAAATCTTTCAACAAAAGAACAACTTGAAGCAACCCTGAAAGCAGGTCTGGATAACCTCGGATTGGATTTGGGTATTATCAGTCAAATTCGGGATAAGGAATACAAAGTTTTGCACTTTTATCCTGAATCATCTGGACTTTCTCAAGGGCAGATTTTTGATCTGGGTGACACTTACTGCAGCATTGCTCTGATGGCGAAGGACATCGTGGCTATTGATGAGATGAAATCTTCGGAATTCTCCGCTCATCCCTGCTATGCGACATTCAATCTTGAGTCATATATCGGGGTTCCCATTAAGGTCAATGATGAACCCTTCGGTACGCTAAACTTTTCCCGTTCACAAGCTCGTGATATTCCTTATACAGAGTCAGATCACGATTTCGTTCGGCTCATGGGCCAGTGGGTAAGTCGTGTGCTGGAACAAGAAAGAGCTACAAAGAAGCTGACACAGAGTGAGGAAAAGTTCAGGGCTTTGGTGCGTTCAGCTGTCGTGGGTGTGATAACCATGGATGCCCATGGAACCATCGAAAGTTACAACGACGCTGCTCAGCAAATTTTTGGGTATACGCTTCAGGAAGTATGGGGCAATAACATCAAGATGCTCATGGGCTTACCTGAATCCGATACTCACGACGACTATTTAAAACGATTCCGTGAGCGCGACACAGAAGGGGCTGTTGCTGAATCACGCGAGGTGGTAGGTAAACGCAAAGATGGCAGAGCCGTCTATCTTGATCTAGGTATCAATGAAGTCCGCACGGAGGGCAGCCACTTTTTGACGGGAACCTTTAGAGATATCACCGAGATGAAAAAAGCTGCCGATGATCTGGCCAATGCCCATCTCCAACTCAAAAGCGTCTTTAATTCTGCCACCCAGGTCGGAATTATTGCTACTAACTTGGAAGGTAAAATAACCATTTTCAATCCTGGAGCAGAACGCATGCTGGGTTACAGCAGTGATGAATTAATTGGTAAGGCATCTGACATTTTTCATCTCGATTCTGAAGTCAAAAAGCGATCAGAGGAACTAAGCCGCGAGCTTGGGCGACCTATAGAAGGGTTTGAGACTTATGTGGTGCTTGCAAAGATGGGCGGCTACTCAGAAAAAGAGTGGACTTATGTTCGCAAGGACGGGAGTCAACTCACTGTAGACTCTGCAGTGACAGCCACTCTGGATACATCTGGTAATATCACAGGCTTTCTAGGTATTGCTCTGGATATTACTCAGAGAAAACGAGGTGAAGAAGCACTTCAGTTGGCAAAATCAGTCGCTGAAGAAGCCAACAAAACCAAGAGTGAATTTTTAACCAACATGAGTCATGAACTCAGGACACCACTTAACTCAGTCATCGGCTTTTCAAATGTTATTTTAAGAAATGCTGATTCCAAAATGGATGAAAAGGAACTTACCTACCTGGAAAGAATCCAGGCCAATGGTAAACATCTTTTAGAGCTGATTAATGATATTCTGGATCTTTCAAAAGTTGAAGCTGGCAGCATGGAACTTGAAATTGTGAGTCTCAATGTGGGTGATTTAATTACGGATCTCATCGGCCAGGTAGAAAGCCAAGTTGCTCAAAAAGAAGTAAATTTGGTGGTAGACCTTCCCCAAAAAATCAGCGAAATTCAGACTGACCCTGGAAAACTAAAGCAGATTTTGTTAAACCTCGTTTCCAATGCAATCAAGTTTACTGATCAAGGGGCCGTGACCGTCGCATTGATGACCGATTCCCATACCAACCGCCCGACGAGCATTCAAGTTGTTGATTCCGGCATTGGCATTCCTGAGGATCGGCTGAGCCATATTTTCGATGAATTCGAGCAAGTAGATTCCAGCACACAACGTAAATATGGTGGCACCGGATTGGGACTATCGATCAGCCGGGCTCTTTGTGAGCTCATGGGATACACCCTGAACGTGTCAAGTGAAGAGGGAAAAGGTTCAACATTTAAAATCTCAATACCTTCCGAGGACCCTGTGGCCAATGTGGAAGAATCTATACGTAAGGCGACTCGCTCCACCGAACGCGCCTCAGGATCCATCGAGGATGGTAGTTTCAAAGGCAAACGTATTCTTCTGGTTGATGATGATCCAGATTCATTGACACTACTCTCACATTACCTTAAAGATACAGAATGTGAACTAGAGACGGCAGAATCCACCGCCGCCGCCATGGTCACTGTGAAGCGTCAAAAACCAGATCTTATTACCCTGGATCTCAGAATGCCTGATGAAGCGGGAGATATATTTCTTGCTGCATTGCGGGCAAACGAGGAGTTTGCAGATATCCCCGTTGTGGTTGTGAGTATTGTCGCTCGGGAAAATCGGGGAAAATTACCTGGTGCCACAGATTTTGTGCAAAAACCGGTGAATCAACATGACCTGATATGGGCCATCCGGAGAAACATTCAAAACTCGCCTTGTTGCGTGCTGCTTGTTGAGGATGATCCGGATATGCGAAATGTCATTTCTGAATATCTCTCAGATCTTCAGCTTGAACTAAGAATGGCGGGCAATGGACAAGAAGCGCTTGACATTCTTGATGATTATGTCCCAAACTTAATCCTTCTCGATTTAAAAATGCCTGAAATGGGTGGCTTAAAATTTCTTGAAGTTTTGGAGAATAAGACCAATCACACCATGCCACGTGTTGTGATAATTACGGGCAAACAAATGTCTCCCCAGGAGGAACTTCTCATAAAGAATGATGGCATCATCATTATCAAAAAAGATCAGGATTTTGAGCAGGAATTACGACATCAAATGCTGACCGTGTTTTCTGAAAAGAAAGAGTAAAAAGAAAGTAATGGAAGAATTTCAAAAAAATTATCTCCAAAAAATGGGCTCTCGGATTGAAGCCTTTCGGGCCTCAGAGAGAGGACTTTCCAGTAATTTTGAAGAGTCAGCCATTTCCATTCGAAGACTCGCCCATTCACTTCGTGGATCTGGAGCGACATATGGTTTCCCAAAAATCAGCGAGTTGTCAGCGGCTTTAGAAGACTCAACCGACGACATGTTGACAGAGGCTCTAACCAACCTCGTTGCTCATCTTGAGGAGCTGTATGGTGGCAGTCGACCCGATCGTGAGCGGATTCTTGTCGTTGACGATTCTGATGAAATCCGCTTGATGCTTGGAGTTATTCTGCAAAAACAGGGTTATGATGTTTCCACTGCTGAAACTGCCCAGGCAGGTATGGATTTTCTTGCGACTGAAGTTTTTGACCTGATGATATTGGATCTTGTCCTACCTGACATTGATGGGCGCAATTTCCTCATGAAGCTCAGAGAGGATCATCGTACTGCGACTTTACCCGTGTTGGTGCTTTCTGCAAAAAATAGTCCCCAGATAAAGGCAGAATGTTTCGCACTGGGAGCAGATGATTATTTCGAAAAACCTCTGGACCCAGCACTACTGACTACAAGGGTTGCTGTGACACTTCAACGAAGTCGCAACCTGGAAAAGCAAACTCGTTATGATCACCTCACCAATCTTCCCAATCGCGCGGCCTTTTCTGAAACCTATGAGTCACAGAGTAAGCTGTCATTTAGAGAAGAATCACCCCTGTGTTTGGCAATGTTGGATATAGATGAATTCAAAAAAATTAACGATGATCACGGTCATATGGTAGGTGATGAAGCCCTCCGCTATGTGGCGACCCAAATTAGAGAGAAGTTGCGTCAATCAGATTTTGTGGCCCGGTGGGGAGGAGAGGAATTTGCTGTTTTGCTGCCTGCAACCATGGAGGCAGATGGTAAGTCGGCACTCACAAAGGCATTGTCGCACTTAAATGAATATCCTCTAGCGACAAAGGCTGGTGATTCAATTCCCCTTAGCTTTTCAGGGGGTGTCTATCAGGTAAAATCTGGCGAGGATCTGGAACAGGCACTCTCACAGGCAGATGCCCTGCTTTATAGAGCAAAAGCCTCTGGCAGGAACTGCATCATGGCTTCAAATGACGATATTGAAATCCGACCCACCAAAATTCTTATGGCTGAGGATGATGATCTGACAGCTGAATTTGTTCTCCACCGTTTGCGCAAGGATGGATTTGAAGTTGACCATTTCGATCGAGGTGATGCTGCCCTGGAAGCAGCCAGGAGAGAAAAGTATGATCTGGCCATATTTGATGTCAAAATGCCAGGTATGGAAGGCTTCGAGCTTTTACAAAGGACTCGAGGAGATTCATTGAACCAAAAAACACCTGTAATCATGCTGACATCCATGGGAAGTGAACAGGATATTTCCAGAGGGCTCAAGTTGGGCGCCAATGACTACGTCCTGAAGCCATTCAGTCCAATGGAGCTGCTGGCCAGAATCCGACGACTCATATAATGAGTTATTCACTTCTAATCATTGATGATGATGAGGATATCCGCCTCATTCTTGCCTCAGTGCTTGCCTCAATAGACGATCTGACAATATTTGAAGCGGCTGATGGTTTGCAGGCTCAAGCAATCATGCAGAGTCAGAGAATCGATGGAATTATTTTAGACTATCAATTGCCTGATATCAGTGGTGAAGAACTCTTGGGCATTTTCAAAAACTCGTCCCACCCAAAACAACCTGAAGTCATTATGCTCTCTGCCCGGGATGACGAGGATCTCATAAAAACCTGGCTAGGTCTGGGAGCCAAAGCTGTGTTGAGAAAACCTTTTAATCCATTCGAACTCCTTGCTCAGCTCCGGGTTCATCTTGAGCTCTGATCAAATCGTCAAATATTTTAAGGAAGCCCTTACCTTTGTAAAAGATATGGGTGAAAAATTCTTTTCCTATTTTCAGACACTACCACGTCTTGAACTGGCATTGCAGATATTAATTCTGACTGTCGTCTTCCTGTTTGTACTCACAATAATTATCGCTATTGGCGTCGTGCTGTTGAGAATGAAAAACAATCAAAATTCAAAACGGTATTCCCGACTTGAGAAGAGTTGGGAGGGCCAAATCATGGAAATTCTTTCCAATGATGAAGGGGATGACCTCCCGGAGATAGAGATAAAGCGAGGGGACAGGGATTTCTTTGTTCAATATCTTTACCGTTTTGCATCCAGACTCCGAGGTCAAGAACTCCAGATTATTAAAGACCTGGCAGCCCCGCATTTGCCTATGATCGCTGCGAAGTTAAAGCGCGGATATCCTGAGTTGCGGGCCCGCAATATCAATATTTTGGCAACCCTGGGTTTTCCAACCTATATCGATCCGATTATTCTGACCTTACAGGAGGATGCCCCCATCGTCAAGATGGCTGCAGCCAGAATTCTAGCTCATGCAGATTTTCCCGAGCATATTGATCTCATCCTCCCAGAGCTTTCACATTTTGATGAGTGGAGTATGAACTTCCTGGCTTCCATGTTGTCTGAGATGGGACCAGAAATTGCTCCTCGTTTGCGTGAAGAGCTGCTTAATCAGGATGCCTCAGTAAGAGTTCGCATTGCTGCAGCAGAAGCTTTAAGGCAAATTGGTGATCTAGCAGCCCCCGATACTGCAGTAAAGGTTCTTGAAGCTGGAGGTGATCCAGAACTAAGCGCGACCTGCTTAAAAATATTAAGAGACATGGGGACTCCCAGGCATCGACCTCTCTTGCTTGGTCTGGTAAACTCCCCTGAGGAAATTGTTCGAATCCATGCCCTCTCCGCCCTTGGCTCAGTAGGTATGGAGTCTGACTCCTCAATTATGCTTAAGGGGTTGGACGACCCCTCAAGCTGGGTAGCTTTGCAAGCGGCCAGAGCCTTGCACCAGATTAAGAGCACAAAATTGCTTGAGGAAATAGCCGCTTCTGATCATCCGAGAGCTTCAATAGCCCAACAAATACTCACAGAGGTGCATGGCATATGACCGTCTTTGTGCGTCTATTGGAAATGTTGTTAGATGGTTTTAACTATGTTGTGTTGGCCTATTTCCTTCTGTTGAATTTCTTTTATTTACTTACCACCATTTTTGCATTTTTTTCCTTGAGATCATATGCTCGACGTATGGAAGCAGTGGATTTACAGGGACTTATTGCCAAGGCCGGTGTACCACCAGTAACCTTATTTGCACCTGCCTATAATGAGGAGGCAACCTGCGTTGAGTCCATTCGAGCCCTTTTAGCGCTGAATTATCCCGAATACGAAGTGCTTGTCATCAATGATGGCTCTAAAGATTCTACCATGGAGCAACTCATCAACGCTTTTGAGCTAAAACCGGCCGCTCGGTTCAAGGTTGCTGATATTGAAGCAGCAGCTGTCCGGGGCATTTACCGCAGTGAATATCAACCAAATCTGTGGGTCATTGATAAGGAAAACGGTGGCAAGGCAGATGCCTTGAATGTGGGTTTGAACTTCTGTCGAACCCCTTTGTTCTGTGCCATGGATGCTGATAGTATTCTAGAAAGAGATGCCCTCATTCGCATTGTGAGACCCTTCCTTGAGGATGCCCATACGGTTGCAGCTGGGGGGATTATTCGAATTGTAAATGATTGTACACTTCAACGTGGTACCCTCACCAAGATCAGATTGCCGAAAAACATTTGGGCCAAGTTTCAGGTACTTGAGTATTTACGTGCTTTTCTCTCCGGTCGGATGGGCTGGAGTGCTATGAATGCGACACTGATCATTTCCGGGGCTTTTGGCATGTTCAAGCGCTCCGCTGTGGTTGCCGTCGGTGGCTATGCCCATGATACGGTAGGTGAGGACATGGAATTGGTGGTCAAACTTCATCGCTACCATCTTGAAAAAAAGCTGCCGTATACTATTTCATTTGTACCTGATCCAGTGGCCTGGACAGAATGTCCTGAATCGACTAAAATCCTGGGGCGTCAGCGTGACCGATGGCAAAGAGGTCTCTTTGAGGTACTTTCTCGACATAGAGTCATGCTCTTTAATCCAAAATACGGGCGTATCGGTATGTTTGCCTTTCCTTATTTCTATTTTCTGGAAATGTTAGGACCTGCGATTGAGATGCCTGGTTATATCACTTTTCTCATCGCTGTCATCTGGGGTTCTATATCATATACTTATATGGCTGCGTTTTTCGTAGTAGCATTTGTGTTTGGTGTTGCCCTTTCTTTATTCTCTGTTGCCCTGGAGGAGCTCACCTTCCGACGCTACCCCCGAACCAGAGACCTGTTTCAGCTGTTCTTCCTGGCCATTATTGAAAATTTTGGCTATCGCCAGCTTACTATCTATTGGCGCATCCATGGCTTCATTTCTGCGCTTCGAAAGGTTGAAGGATGGGGGAAAATGGAACGAAAGGGCTTTGCCACTACCCCTGAGGATGGTGCAAAATGATCAAGACAATTACTGAAAAAATACTTCGCTTTATCACACGTCCTCTCGAGGTGGTGATTTTAAGATACATGCTCTATTTCGTGATTGCTGTGCCAGTGATCATGTATTTGATGTGGCTGTTCTCTCCAAAACATGAGCTTGAAATTGTTATTGTGAATAAGTCAGTGACAGATCACAATAACATGGAATTACACTCATTAAACTGGCTTCTAAACCATGAACGCATTGTCAATGATCAGCAGGAATTCTATAGACCTGATTCGGATTATTATGGCTTCTATCCCCGCTTAGGCGGTGATTTTGTTGTTCGTGATTTCAACGCACTGGACTCACTTGAGATTGTCAGTTTGGTAAGTAACTCTGATTTGCTCTACCTGACGGATTCATACGGTGTGTATACCCATGATTATCAGGTTCGTCTGGATGAACCGAATCGGCTTATGTACGGCGGGTTCAGGCACAGTGATCTTGCTGTTTTGAAGGAATTTCGAGCACAGAATAAGCTTATTATAAGTGAGTTTTCGCTGTTCGAACCACCAACCTGGCGCAGTATGCGGGATTCGCTCCAGACTATTCTGGGAGTAAAGTGGTCTGGCTGGACTGGACGCTATTTTCTATCCCTTGATTCCACGGCACATGAGGATTTACCTCCCTGGGTAATCAGCCTTTATCATAAAAAATATGGTGAGGATTGGCCCTTTACAGACTCGGGAATCGTGCTGGTTCGCAGGGATGATATCGTCATACTTGAATACGGTACACACCTGGTCGAGGAAGCTCCAGTAATTGAAACCCAAGCTGTGAACGCCGAATTATACGGACTTCCCCCTTCCATTCAATATCCTTTCTGGTTTGATATCGTTTCATCCCCTGAACGGGATAATCAAATTGTCTCGATATATCATTTGGAAGTGAATGATAGGGGTGATTCACTTTTGAGGACACACAACATTCCCAAAATGTTTCCCGCCGTGCTGAAAGAGAGCACAGGTGAATATCCATTTTATTATTTCGCAGGCGATTTTTCTGATAATCCTGTTATTCGATCTACTGCGTACTTTAAAGGCATTCAGCGTTTCCACAAATTTTTCTACAACAAAAATGATGTTGAGGACCGTCAACAATTTTTCTGGAGATTCTATCGGCCGTTGGTTTCATCCATCCTCAGAAATGAAGCGAAGCGTCTTAATCGTTAATCCAATGGCACGACGGTATAACGAGGAGGGGAATCTTAACTCCGGGTAATAACCCCGCCTTTGTTAATAAATAATAAATACTTAGCAATCACTTATATTTCAGCTATTTTAAAGAGTACAATATTAATCACAATTTATAATCTTGGGGAAATCACCATCATGACATTCTTTAACCGTGCGCTCGTAGTAGCGCTTATTAGTCTTACCTCTTTCCCTGCGAATGCCTGGGAATTACATACGCTTATTGCTCAACCTGTCTTTTCCTCAATGGAGGAAATTGTAGGCGCTGAAGACGTCGTAGTGACAAGCCTTGAGGAGTTTCTCATTCTGGCTGAGTTGCATCTTGAAGAGACGCTTTTGAAGGAAGAAGCGTGGGTCATTAACAATTTAGAATTTTATGCACCTTTACCAGATTCCCTTAGCTTCCAGGCAAGCAATGACGAAGAAACCGTCCGTCGGAGATTTACTCATGCTATTCGGATCAATCCTGAATCAAAATTAATTCCATATCTCCAGTTGTTACCAGGCGGAGAGACTGGTTCACGTCAGATTCTGGCTCCTGAACAAGTAACCCCCCTGAAGGGGAATGAAGGTTTCTACAATGTCGTATTTGTTGGACTAACCCCAGGGGATACCATAGATCCTCTCAGTGTGCTGGTTACTGCAAATCATGAACCTGACCTGGGTTTGGACATCGGACTCTATGAAAATAATGATACGGAATGGGGACAGAGCTATGGAATGGGAAAGCAGCCCTTTGGAGATGCAAAACTTGAATACGGCTCCCAGGCACCCATACACATGGGGCTTTATCACGAAGCTGCATTGATTAATATGGTTGGACCCTTCATCAAACAATGTTATCCAGAATATAGAATTCACTTATACAAGACACTTTCAGAACTTGCCTTTAGTTTAGGTCACGATTACTGGGGTTGGCGCTTTATGGGTTGGGGACTGCACTATATTGCTGATCTGACACAACCCTACCATGCCCGTGCTCTGCCTGGTGTAGGGACCTTTAAAATGATTTCAATGAATGTCCTGGACATGTTGGGTCGTAGTCGCATGAAGGATGAAGCAATACAGTTGGTGTCAAACAGACACATGGCTATTGAACTTTTGGAAAGACAACTTCTGGAGCGAGCCTATCTCGAGCAGGATATGGAATATTTGCATTTTCAAACTCTCTCCTCAAAAGGAGCAATCCCGCACTATATGGATTTGATACCTCGCGAAATCATTACTAAAAAAGCATATTCCAGAGCAAACAGACTGGATAAAATTATCGCAAAGAATTTCCCGCAGCAGCTGGTGTCTGATCCAAATTATGAATTAGGCAAATTCCCCCAAAAGTATGAATTATTGGAAGTCCTCAATAGTTCTGATAATCCTGAAGTACTCCAAAACCTTGAGTTGGAACTCAATGATATTTTGACCGAATTTTCCATCTATGGGCGCAGTTACGCCAAGAGCATACTCTCAAAAAATCCTTAATGAAATAATCTTTATTAATCTCTTCAACAGATGAGATGAATATGGGATCGGCCCTCCTTGTGTGCCATATTCGACGCTAAATCTTGATGGGGAGGATTTCTATCCATTTTTCCCATGATCAAGGATACGTTTGAGTGTTTTTACAGAGGTAATATAAATGTCCAAAATCTTCCCGCTTCTCATCTTCTTCTTACTCGTTTCAAATCTGCTCTCCCAAAATGTGACCAAAAATGACGCTCCAAACCTGTATATAGATTGTCGCTCCTGCGACATGACCTATATCCGTACTGAACTGGATTATGTCAATTATGTCATTGATCGAAATGATGCAGATCTTTTTATCATGATCACGCGTCAAAGTACAGGTGGAAACGGTCGCAAATACACCATGACTATAGAAGGGCACCAACGCTTTGAAGGAATGATCGACACCTTAATCTATGTGACAGATCAAGAGATGTCTGATGACGAAATTCGAGAAAAAACCCTGAAATGGCTCAAGCTGGGTACGGTGAGATTTATAGGTTATACCCCCCTGGCTGATGACCTCAAAATAAGTTTTAACAAAAATATGGCTATGGAACAACCTGAAGATAGGTGGGATTATTGGATTTTTCAATCCAGTTTGAATGGTTGGTTTGATGGACAATCAAGCTATAGCAATTTAAATTCAAATTGGAGCTTTATTGCCAGTCGAACCACAGAAGCTTTGAAAATGAGATTTCAACTCCGGGGATCTTACAATGAGGAACGTTATACCATCGATGGGGATGAGTATGTCAGCATTAGAAGAAATCCTGGATTTAATTCTATGGTTGTTAAAAGTGTGTCCGATCACATGTCAGTAGGGTTTAGAGCTGGGGCATTCATTTCCACCTATTCAAATCTCGATAGAGCTGTGTGGGTGAATCCAATCCTGGAGTACAATATTTTTCCATATCAGGAATCCACCCGACGTGAATTTCGATTTAATTATGTCTTGGGTTGGAACATGAACAATTACCATGAAATGACAATCTATGAGCAAAGTGAAGAAAAACTTCTCAAGGAAGCCCTTGAAATTGATTTTGAACTCCATGAATCCTGGGGCTCTGCCGAGTTAAATGTTGAAGGTTCACACTATTTTCACGATTTTGCAAAGAACAGACTTACTGTGAGGGGCGAACTCTCCTTGAAAATTCTCAAGGGATTTTCTTTCAATATTGATGGGAGGTATTCCCTCATCCACGATCAACTCTCCTTGCCAAAAGGAGAAGCCAGCCAGGAAGATGTTCTGCTTCAGACCCAGGAGCTTGAAACTCAGTATAGTTACCGGGGTTCAATGGGCATCAGCTATACATTTGGGTCCATTTACAATAATATTGTGAACCCCAGATTCTAGTATAGTCACTCCTCTTCTCACCTGATACCTCGAAAGGCCCATTGTGGGTTAGATGGGGATATATCAATTCCATATGGATATGAATCAAATTGATGCTTTATAGCGTCCCCGCGGTGCGTTATAATTGACTATATATACTTGTATATATTACAAATAGATACTGTTGATTGTGTCTGGCACATGGATTGACAACATACTCATTGAATTTATCAGGATCAGGATGATCTCATGTATGTGACACATATGAGAACTCAAAAGTCTTGATCCCATCTAGCCAATTGAAAATGAACGCACACATCCGGGGCAATTATGAAACACACTTTACTCTTTTTTGGCATTATCGCTGTTCTGTTTGCATATGAAGAACCTTTTGATCCCAACAACTATAGAGATCGTGAAATTAAGGCGAACAGGATTTCTGAACCGCTTCATATTGATGGTCGCCTGGATGAAGCCTTCTATCTGGAAACGAGTTATTCAGACTTTATTCAATACGAGCCTTTTAACGGCGCCAAAGCCTCACAGAAAACCGATATGTGGATCGCCTATGATGATGCAGCTATCTATGTGGGGGCGCGCATGTGGGACAATCAACCCGACTCAGTAGTTGGCAGAATCGGTCGTCGCGATGCCTTCCTGAATGCTGACGTTTTTGAGGTCATCATTGATTCATATCATGATAAGCGGAATGGCTTCTCCTTTCAGATAAATCCTGCGGGGTCCATGCGAGATGAGGTCTATTTCAATGATTCCTGGACGGATGACTCCTGGGATGGTATCTGGGAAGCGAAAACAACAATTGACGACAAGGGCTGGACTGCTGAAATGCGTATCCCCCTTTCGCAATTAAGGTTCAGTGACAAAGATGAGTATATATGGGGAATTCTCCCCACGCGATATATCCAACGTTCAGGGGAGTGGGATTATTATGTCTATTTCCCACTTAATGAGAGTGGTACTATGAGTCGTGCTGCGGATCTCACGCAAATCAGAAATATTCATCCACCCAAACGGAGAGAATTTCTTCCCTATATGACTACCAGTATCAGCAATCTGCCTACTCAAAAGGACAATGCTTTCATCGAAGGAAAGGACAGCGATTTTGGAGTAGGTGCTGATATCAAGCTGGGGATCGGGGCGAACTTGACGGTAGACGCCACTATCAATCCAGATTTTGGCCAGGTAGAGGCAGATCCTTCTTCCATTAACCTGTCTGACCATGAAACCTATTATAATGAAAAACGACCCTTCTTTCTTGAAGGCCGCAACATCTTCCGTTTTGGGAATGGGGGTCCCACCAACAATATCAGTGTCAATTTTAATGAACCCAGTTTCTTCTATAGCCGTCGCATTGGCCGTCCACCACAGGTATCTGTTGCTTCAGCTGCGTATGATTCCCTCGATAAACCCTCAGAAACCAGAATTCTTGGAGCTGCCAAGATCAGTGGTAAGATAGGTGATAACTGGTCCATAGGTGGTCTATCAGCGCTCACGTCTCGTGAACATGCCCGCTATTATCAAAATGGAGAAATCATTGAGGAACAGGTTGAGCCCTATACCAGCTACAATCTTATTCGCGCTCTGAAAGAGATGGATGATGGTCGTTATGGGCTGGGTTTTATGGGCACCTTGACCAATCGATATATGGATGGATTAAGCTTGTTTGGCGAAGAAACGTTCCCGCATAGGACGGCGGACCTGCTCTCCAGCCAAGGTGTTGGTCTTGGTGTTGATGGTTGGGCTTTTCTCGGCCAGGATAGAGGCTGGGCACTTGGTGCCTGGGGAGGCTTTTCCCAAGTGAGCGGCACGAGAGAGCGTATGCTTAGGTTGCAGAATGGTTCCAATCACTATTTTCAACGACCAGACGCAAACCACGTTGAACTTGACACCTCCATGACAATCATGGATGGTCATGCAGGTCGCATCAAGCTCAATAAAGAAGATGGTCGATTTCAATTGAATGCCGCTCTCGGATGGGTGTCACCAGGGTTTGAATCCAATGATCTGGGTCTGACCTTTGGGACAGATGTAATCAACAAACACATAAATGTGGGCTATCGATGGTTGGATCGAGGCACATATATCCGCTCAGCCAGTGCCAGCGTCCTCTATGCAAATAACCATGATTTTGACGGCGTGAATATATCTGATGTCATTTTTAGTATGGCATCGATTCGCTTCGTCAATTTTTGGAGTTTGAATATGAATGGAGGGTACTCATTTGAAAATTTAAGTAATACCAAACTGCGGGGAGGACCCCGCGTTCTTGAAGCTCCTGAAGCATTTTTTGCTGCAGGTCTTAACTCAGATTATAGAAAAGATATTTCCTATTCCTTCTCCGTTGATTGGGGCGCAGCAAATGATGGGGGAGATGAACTGGGTCTGTCATTGAATCTCAATATGAAGTTGGGAGATCAGCTCAATCTGTCCATAGAGCCATATTTTTATTGGGAAACAGATATGACCCAGTATATCACTACTGTAAATGATCCCGCCAACACCCAGATGTATGAGAAGCGTTACGTCGTTGCGCAATTGGACCAGACCGTAACTTCTGCTGATATTCGGATAGATTTTCCCATCACACCTCGTTTCACCCTGGAAGGATATTTCCAACCCTTTATTGCAGTGGGAGACTACTCCAGGTTTAAAGAGTATAAACGACCGGAGTCGTCTGAGTTCCTGATATACGGAGAAGAAGGATCGACCATCGATGAAAATTTTGTTGTCGATCCCACGGGCGGAGATTCTGCTGATGCCTTCACACTGTATAACCCAGATTTTAACTATAAGGCTTTGATTGGAACCCTGGTGCTGCGTTGGGAGTTTTCACCAGGCTCCACCATGTTCCTGGTCTGGACCCACAATGGATCAGATTTCCAAAACCATGGGAGATATGATTTTACCAAAGATTTAAGCAGATTGTTAGAATCAGAGGCTGACGATGTATTTGCCCTCAAACTCTCTTATTGGTTTGGGCAGTAAGCAGCTTTTACAGACCTTTAGGAATACGATAGAGAGGCCGGCTTTGCTGGCCTCTTACTTTTTTACCTTCTCCTGACTTATGGAAAGATTAGTTTTATCCTATTAACAAGGATCGGAGTAGAAATTGAAAAAGTACAATTGGGGTCTTATAGGGACTGGAACCATTTCAAACCTATTTGCAGAGGGGTTGGCTTCCCTTGACAATGCAAAGATATATGCTGTGGGTTCTCGTTCTCCACAGACTGCGAACAAATTCGCGCTCAAATGGAATGTGAATCAAGCCTATGGATCCTATGAGGAGTTATATGCCGATCCTCAGGTGGATGTTGTCTATATAGGCACTCCTCACAATTTTCATTTTCAGAATGTCTCTGATGCCTTGAATGCAGGGAAGCATGTCTTGTGTGAAAAAGCTTTTACTATCAATGCTGGAGAGGCTCGTGAACTAGTTAAACTGGCGAGGGAGAAGAACCTTTTTCTCATGGAAGCCATGTGGAATCGTTTTCAGCCCTGGTATGGGGTGGCGAGGCAGCTACTGGATGAAAATCGGCTGGGCGACCTTCATCATCTCAAAGCTGATCTGTCATTCCGTTTCGATGTGGGCCTTGAACATCGCATTTTTAATCTGGATTTAGCTGGAGGAGCCCTATTGGATCTGGGTGTTTATCCCATTGCCCTGGCATCCGCAATTTTTGGCAAGCCCCTGGAGATATTGGCTACAGGTAGCCTATGTGAAACGGGGGTAGATGATCAGGTATCCATGATTTTTAAATACGCTTCAGGAGCTACTGCCGAACTGGGTTGTTCAAGTAAATTTCTTTCGAAAAACAATGCCACAATACATGGAGCCAAAGGATATCTGGAATTGCATGGCATGATTGGCCGACCACATAAGGTAAGTATCCAGGAGCAGGGTAAAGAGATAGTTGAGATTGATACACCCCACACCTCAAATGGCTACCAATATGAGGCTCAGGCAGTGATGGACATGCTATCGGCGGGTCAAATTGAACATCCCCTGATGCCCCTCAATGAGACCATTAAAATCATGGAAACCATGGATCATATTCGCTCTCTTCTGGGCCTCTCTTATCCTGGTGAATAGGCCATAGGCTTGTTTCATTTCCTTGGGGAATAGGGCTGAGAATTGCTTAAATGAAAGTTTTTTAATGTATGAAAACTCCATGACGAATAGCAACTATTTGAGTTAAAGTGTTGATTGTTATGAACTAAACTCAAGGGCTAGCCAGGTCTTGAATAGGCTTCGCTCATTCCTCGTAAATACTGCCATGTTGCATCTATAAACCACCTCTGTATATTCGATTGTTAAATAAGTTTTTTGCCAATTCAAATCTATGTTTCACTAAAGCATATGTTGTGTTTTAGGCGGTGTGGTGGCATCCTTTTTTGCGATTTTATCAGGAACGCCAAGCATGTTGAAAATGGATTGTGAAGGTTTTTTCTCAAACGATAAGATTTCTACCCACGATTGAAATTGGCCAAGTTGTTAGCTGGCAATCAATTGGTGGGTTTTTTAAAAAAAGAATAGTTGCTGATAGAGACTATTATGATCATCAAGACATTCTATTGTTTAGAAATGCTTAAGTGTGGTTTCTCAAAGCTAGGAAATAATTGAAAATAACAATAGAAGTTAACCTGGAGGAAAAAATGAGTAAAAAAATCAACCTGTTTGCCATTTTGGTATTGTCCCTGATGGTGATGTTTACAGTTAGTTGTGAAGGCCCTGCCGGCGAAGATGGTCTGGCTGGTACTGATGGTGCCGCCGGTGCTGATGGTGCTGATGGTGCTGATGGAGTCGATGGAAATGTCACATGTCTCGTTTGCCACAGTGAAGCCAACATGATTGATAATCAGATTGAAATGAGCCGGTCCCAGCATGGTATTGGCGAATTTATCAACTATGCTGATTATTATGGTGGTGGTTGTGCACGTTGTCACTCTGGAAATGGTTTTGTCGAATTTGTCACAACTGGCGAAGTTGCTGATAATGTAAAAGTGCCAGAAGCATGGCAATGTGGAACCTGTCACGGATTACACACAACCTTTGAAGAAGCTGACTATGCCTTACGCTTGACAGATGCTTCTGCAGCTATATTTGATGCTACAGTTTCCTTAGATGTAGACGAAAATAGCAATCTTTGTGTATCCTGTCACCAAGCTCGTAGCGGTCCTGCCAAATTTTGGGATGGTAGTGCTGACTCCGTAGAAGTCGGTGGACACGATGGTCCTCACCACGGTCCTCAGAGTAATGTCCTCTTAGGTAATCTTGGTGCCTCATCAACCGGTGTACCCTTTGCCGCACACGTTGGCGCAGGTTGTGTCGGTTGTCATATGACTGAAGGAACTGGTGACGATACAAATGTTGCTGGTGGACATACATTCAAGCCCCTCGTTGAAGCTTGTACATCATGTCACACTTCAGCCACAGATTTTGATCTTTTTGGTGGACAAACATCTGTAACGACAAAAATGGCTACTCTGAGTGGTTATCTGTTGACTGCTGGTATCATTGACAGTACAGGTCACTTGCATGATGGTACCTATAGTGCAGAAGTTTTCCAAGCATGGTGGAACTATGTAGTTATACATGAAGACAGAAGTCTTGGTGTTCATAATCCAACATATGTTGATGCATTATTAGATGAGGCTATTGCCCTAGTGGACTAAACCTTAATCTAAGCTTGAATTAAAAAGTCCCACTTCGGTGGGACTTTTTTTGTCTTAACTAATCCCCTTTACAAAAAGCCGGACGTTAAGCTTACTTGTCGGGTCGTAGTTCGTCGGGCATAGACAGATGGAAATGTCCAGGTCGACCACGACAACTCTATCTTCAATACAATAGCCGGTATTATCCATGGTCTCCAACCTTGATCAGTCTTCGCGGAACCCCGCCAAAGGCGTGGGAGGGAGTGTAACGACCGCCGCGATCTCGGGCTGTCCGTTACCCAAGAAGTCGGAGATTGCCACACCTTCGCTGCACTCCGGTTCGCAATGACGATAAGGGGAGGTCCAACCCAGTCTTCGCGAGACGGTCGAAGACCGACGTGGCGATCTCGGGATTGCGGCTATTTCAGAATTCAGAGATTGCCTGCCTGCGCGGAGCCGCTTCGGCAAAGGCAGGCTTCGTTACACTCGCAATGACTTGAGGTGGGATATTCTTTCAGGAAGTATTAAAAAAGCTGGAGCAGGTTGCCCTGACTCCAGCTATATCTAAGTATCTTGAGAACTGGTACTACGTGAAAATGATCGATGCTCCAGCTGAGCGTTCGTAGAATTCGCCCACTGTGAGTACTGAAGAAACTTGGTCACACAGATCATCCTTAGTCAGCTTGAACATGTCCATGGCCAACTTACAGGCGAACACTTCACCCCCAGCATCGGTGAACATTTCAAGAAACTCAGGTATGGTGGGAATATCCAGATTCTCCATTTCATTCTTCATCATCCAGGTGGCAAAATTGGACACACCTGGAATAGCTCCTAATAAGGTAGGGAAGGGCATGGTGATGGGCATTTTCAACATGGGCATAGCCATATTCATTGCAGGGTTTCCCACAGTAGCAACTTTCAGCGAATCCTGGGTCTTTTTGATTAAAGCACCCAGTCCAAAGAAGGTGAAGAAGATGGAGGCATCCATGCCTTCCATGCGAGCACCATTCCCCATGACCAGTGCAGGATAAACATCTATAAGGGAACCCTTGGAAACGATTAAGGAAACTTTTTTGATTGGTTCAGGTTGTTCACTCATCATGAATCTCCTTTAGATACAACCCTGGGGTTTCCCCAGACCTGCGATTTTGGCAGCTTTTTTTGCGGGACCACCGGGGAAGAGAGCATAGAGCTCTTTGGTGGGAACAATATTCAGTTTATTCATTTTTCGAATTGAAGGTGCTGTGCCATTTTCTTCAAATTCTTTACGCATAAAGTTAAGGACATCAACATGACGATCTGTTAAAGGATCGATACCCTCTTCCTTGGCGATGGCTGCAGCCAGATCAAGGTTCCAGATCGTGTGATCAGTTAGGAATCCCTCTGTGTCAACATCGACACTGATTCCGGCGAGTTCTTTTGTTGTCATTTTATTTTTCTCCTTTAATAGATTTAGACTCTTGGTTGGAAATGTTTTTCATAAATGCGATGACGAAACCCAACCCCCGTTTCATCTCAGGGGTGTTTAGCTCTCGCATGGCTTTCCAGACTGAAACTTCCTGGATATCCTCCACATTCATCTTGTCAAAAATGGTAATTGCATTTTTTACCGCACCTATCATTTGGGGTTGGGTAATGGATTTAATGGTTTCCAGGATGGGTACAATATTGTCGGCCAGGAGTCTGACATCTTCACTGGAAAAGTGCTCAACCACATTATCACTAATATGAATGGCTTCACTGGCAAATTCGAAATATTTGGCACGATCCAGCTTGTCTAGAGTGTTCAGCGTATCGCCAAAGAGTTCCTTGCCAATAGGCTTGAAATCCTCAAAGAAATCCAACGCACTTTCCAGCTTAGCAATCACCTCAGTGATATTGTTGGTATTCCTGAGAATGAGTTTAACCAGATGCAGGAAATCACCCGTCTTAACAAAAGGGGCAATATCTTCCATCTCTTCAATGGCGCCGGCAAATAGATCCTTAGCAACCCGGGTGAGATCTTCCTTGAGATCTTCCATTTCCTGACGCTGCTGCCGGACCAGAGCCAGCTCAGCGGTGATGCCATCAAGCGTGGTCTGGATTTCAGCAAGTTGTCCAGAAATGTCACTGTCACTCATCTCAGGCTCGCTTTCCAGCCATGAGCATGTGTGATTCGATGGGAAGTTCAGCTCCCTTCAAGAGCAGATTCCAATACATCCAGCGAAACATCATCTTGCCATAATGATTCATGCGAGTTTCTTCAAGTAGCGAGAATGGTCCCACACCGGGGAGTGGAAACTTTCCAGGCAGTGGTTCCGTATCGTAGTTAAAATCAATGAGAATACCCTTACCAAATCCTGACTCGATATAACAATTAGCATGACCGTCAAATTTGCCTCTGAGAGGTCTTCCATCGATGTAGCTGAGAAGATTATCTTGAAGGATATCGGCCTGGAAGTGGGCAACTGAACCAGCTTTTGAGCTGGGTAAATTGGTAGCATCTCCAATCACAAAGATATTGTCATTGGCTTGAGACTGGAGCGTGAATTTATCAGTTGGGATAAAATTCAATTCATCACCCAGACCTGACCGCGCAATGAGATCATCCCCCATATTGGTGGGGATAGTTATCAGCAGGTCATAATCGATCGTTGACTCATCCCAGGAGACCAGCTTCTTGTTTTCCCAATCCACACGACCTGTACTGAATTCAGGTGTCAGACTGATATTCTTCTTATTGAGAAAATCACCAAAGACTTTGGAAGCCTTGGGTTTGGTGAAAGCACCTGGCAGAGGTGTGACGAACTCAATGTCCACTTTATCCCGAATACCTTGTTCTGTGAACCACCAGTCTGCCAGGAATACAAATTCAAGGGGCGCTACTGGGCATTTGATGGGCATCTCAACGATATTGAGGACCATCTTGCCACCTTCCCAATATTTGAGGAATTGCTGCAACGCTACAGCGCCTTCAACGGTATAAAAGTCGAAGATATTTTTGTGCCAGCCACCTTCCTGCATACCATCCGTCTCACCAGGATTGATCTTGGTACCTGTGGCCACCAATAGGATGTCGTAAGACAGCACTTTGCCACCTTCGAGGATGACCTGGTTTTTGTCGGCCTCAATGAGATCAATCTTGGAAAAAATGACATTCACACCAGGAGGGAAAAAGTCGCGTTTGGGTTTGATGACATCTCGACGATTATAAATCCCGAAAGGGATGAAGAGAAAACCTGGCTGGTAATAATGGGTCTCATACTGATCAACAATGGTGATGTCCCACTCTTCCTTCTCCAGAACAGATTCCATTTTATTGAGCATCATTGTGCCAGCAGTTCCGGCTCCAAGGATTAGTAGTTTCTTCATGCTATTTGCTCCACTTATGCATTAAAATCGATTTATGTAGGCCTGAAAACACCTTGAATTCAACAGGAGAGCTTTCTGGTCTAAGTTGTTGATAGTATAATAATTATTCACAATCATTTAATACATTTAACAATAACAAATGTTATACCAAACTATTGCATGAAGCATAAAAGTTGTTACACATAAAGTATTGAAATATCAAGGGTTGTAATTCTAACTCTTCGGGATTATGGTGAGGTTTATTGAAGATATATCCTTGAGATTATTGAGGCTTATGTGATAAAATCTATCTCTATAACACAAGTAATAATATCAAGATAAACTCCATCAACCCTGTGGATTTATCCTGTGGGTGCAACCGAAAAGTCGAACCTGTTTTATATCTGGAGAAGTTGGATCATGCAGGTGTTTTCCAGGAGAAAATGCCGCATATCAGAGAACATTAAAAGACTTTCATATTTACCAAATAACCGTCAAATTGTCTAAATCTCTTTCAGGTAGACGAGTTTCCCCGCATCAACAATCCGGCTCCAGCATAACACAGCAGGGCTACGCCAAGTCCCAGTGAATAGCCCCAACTGATGACGATCAGGATGGTCAGCGTTGAGCCCAAAACTGAAGCAGCTCCATTTACGGCAAAACTCCAATCCACCAGAGGACCCACATGTCTAACTCCCTTTGGAAAGGGCATCCCCATAAAGAAACCCAGCGGACTCACAAGGATGATTGTCCAAAAAATGCGCACGACCTGCTCAAAATTGCCAAACAATAGTACATAGTATTTAAATAGCATAATATCTAGAAAGAGCCAGGCGATGATGGCCAGGAAGACCATCTTTGAATCAAATATTGCAGAATATCTGCTTCCTATTCCTGATGTGATAAGCAGGGTTACCAATATGGCAGCGACACTATATACAGAGGGACCCACCAGCAGCGTAAATTGCTGCATGAGAATGAGCTCAACAGACATATAAGCGAATCCAATTACAGCGAAATAGCTGTAGTGTTTGAAGGTGAGATGAGGTCCTTTTTTGAAGTAGGGGATAAGGGTAGTAGGGAAGATCAATAACAGGACCACCAGGATGATAATCACTACAATCAATTTAGTCAGGGGGAAGCCTCTGAATTCATAGGGCAGCAATCTTGCATCCTTCTTAACGCTCAAGTTTTTCCAGAGTCCCATTTGAGCCGCGAAGGGTCTGTTGTCATCATTGGGTGAAATATCGATAGCCAGGGAATCTGCCACTTCCTCCCATCCCAGATCCACAATCCGCTGGTAAATATTGTCTTTGAGTGAGTCTACAGCAGGGTAGACCAGATGGACATCATCATAATTCTCAGAAGTAATATCCCGCAATGCTATCTGTAAAAAATCAGTTTGGAGCGGACGTTTTGACATCAAGAGCACTTTCCGGCGCATGTTGGGCAAATTGTATACAGCAATATGCCTTTTAGAATGCTCAACCCCCATATTATCCAAGGCTTGGAGTGCCTCGCTCACCAGTCGAGGCATATAGAATTGATGTTCCATCATGAGATAGCCAGAATCAGAAAGTGCGGTCCAGTAATCCTGAAATGCTTCCGTGGTAAAGAGATAGTTTTCGGCCAGAGCAAATGATCCAGATGCCAAGGCAGCAAAGGTGTTGGAACTCAGAGAGTATATCACATCAAAGCTGGAGCGATGTCGCCGAATAAAGGCTCGCGCATCTTCGGAAACCACGGTGACTCTGGCGTCTTGATAGAATTGACTGGTGAACGCAGGTAATGTCACCAATTCTGATGTAAGCGTGTCTGTATAAGATCTCAGGTATCCCTCAGCATCCCCCTCAGTAAGCATTTTGTTAAACCAGGGGTTAACTTCAACGGCGTGGACCTCTTTGGCTCCCTCAACCAATGCCTGTATGACATCTGCACCGCCACCTGCACCCAGAGAAAGAAATCGGCAGGATTCAAACTGATGAATTAAATCCCCAACAGGAATACCCCACAAATCTTCGGACCCACTATCTGGTAGGGAATAATCCCCATCAAACCCATAGACAGGTGTATTGGCTGCATTGTCAATAACCATCCTTCTGGCTTCATCTCCAGGATATGCAAACATCTTGATCTGGGCCATGGCATCCCAGTGTTGGTAGATGCTGGGGAGGCGTTCAGGTTTGGCTGACTTGAGCAGAGTAGTTCCATTATAGCTGGCTCCAATTGCCAGGAGGATCAAGACAGCAGGAATCAGCTTGAATAATTTTTGGTAATTCAGCATGGCCGCAATAAAGATGGGAATGCTGATCAGAAAGGTAGCCACAGGTGTGCTGAATACATTCATTGACACAATGGCTCCAACAACTCCAAGACCGGCCCCTAGAAGATCAGCCATGTATAACTTGGAAATATGGCTATGGTAGCGTTTAAATAGAATAGCCAGTGCGATGCCGCAAAAGTAAAAGCTGGAGCTGAGGATGATGATAACCAGAATAAGTTTCCCCAACATGGCCAGACTGCCAGTCAAAGCTGAGAAGCTCATTCCAAGACGATAGACCAGGGGGGGGCCAATGAGAATCATGATTCCACCCAGGAGCAGACTGTTTCTCATGCTACTCATGGTGTCCACCTTGGGGATGAGCCGCAGTGTCAGCGCACCCAGCCCCAAACCGAGGATAGCCAGAGAGAGGACCAGAAAGGCAAAGGTATAAAAGAACTCAGCTGCCAGAATGCGGGTCCAGATGAGTTCAAGTGATAATAGTGAAAATGAAAGTAGTGCAATAGTGTAGGTTTGTTTGCGATCCATATTCCCCTCAGAAGTCAAGTTATGGTATTCAGATGGTGTCGGAGGTCATGGGCGGCTTCTCTCCCTGCACTGAATGAATGAATTTAATATATAAATCGTGTTGAACTAATAGCGAGGGTATCGACAAAAGGCACATTTATTCGTTGGAAGGTTCCATCCGCCTTCGCTTGTTCTCAGGGGTATTCGCACGGCGGTCATATAGGAAACCTCAGGTTCATCCAGAGGGCTCCACCGGGAAATATGAAGTATTAGATTTGCTCACCTGAGATCAGGGGAATTGAAGACAGTTTTCCCACCATTTTTCAAGTTCGCAATTGCCCATAATAAGGGCATCAATGGTACATTCCGCAGGGGCGAGTGCCATGGTTGTCTCTGAATCTTTAATATTGATATCCATTTCCACCCAGAATAAATCAAAGCCTTCTTCACTCATATTGGCGACTGCCGCGGCAGCGGCAAAAGCAAAGGCCAGATCCTTCCCCGTTTGATTGCGGCGTCCTATAATCCTTACTCTCAATGTGCGGCCTAATTCGGGATGCTCGAATACATCGACGCTGACAAGTTCTGGAGCACCACGATTCAGCTTAAAATATTGTCCAATACAGATGGGAACTTTTACATCCTGAAGGTGGGCTGACAGCATCAGGGGAAACAGAAAAATACTTAGGAATAGAAATCGAGAGTTGATTATTTAGTTCCCCCTTAATAGTTCCGAACTCAAGATGTGAGTTAGATTGTGATCGACTTCTCTAAATGAGATTTAAGGAAATTGCAGGCAATCCTTCCACCATTTTTCAGTCTTACAATTTCCCAATATAAGGGCATCTATGGTGCAATTTGCCGGCGCAAGGGCCAGGGTGGTTTCTGATCCTTTAAAATTGATATCCATTTCCACCCACAATAGTTCAATAGGTCTATCAGCAAAATTGGCGACTGCGGCAGCTGCTGCAAAGGCGAATGCCAGGTCCTTCCCGCTTTTATTTCGACTAGCTACAATCTTCAATTTTATGGTTCGGCCAGATTGGTGGTGATTGAAGACCTCTGCGCTAACCAATTCAGGCCCAAGCCGATTCATTTTAAAGTAGCTTTGGATACTTTGAGGAATCTGGGTATCTGGAATCTGAGCAACCAGCAGCATAGGTAATAGAAAAAAAGCTAATATAGTTGGTCGCAAATTCATAAATGGTGCCCCCTGACGTGTACATTTCCATCAATAAAAAAAGATGGATTAGTTTACACATTTGGGATAGTAGAATGCAAATTAAATATAGCTATGAGCATGGTTCCGGGCAACCGACTGAAAACCTTCAAGAAGAGGATCCTACCACGCTGTAAATGATTAAAAATTATTGTTGGACACATTGCAGATGAACAGGGAAATACATATCTTATCCTCAATATCAAGGAGTACTATTCCATGCAAGCATTAGTCTGGGAAGAACGATTCAGTGTGGGCATCAAAGAATTTGATCAACACCACAAAATTTTATTTGAAATGATCAATTCCCTCATCTTTGCTCAGGAGAATAATAGCGATCCTGATGTAATAAAGAATACCTTAGAACAGCTCCGTAGCTATACCATTTTTCATTTTGTGGCTGAGGAAGCCATGATGAAACATTTTGAATTTGAAGGTCTGGATGAGCATATCACTGAGCATGAGCTTCTTCTACAGCAGGTTGTTGGGTATCAGAGGAGAATAGATGCCAATGATGGTGTGACTCTTGATGAAATCCTCAATTTTTTGGCAGGCTGGTTGTTAGACCATACCCTAGGTCTGGATCAACAGTATGGACCTTACCTCACCCGATTTACTGAATAATTCCACA
>Ga0307991_1000364_pt1 | contig 33037 bp, 28 predicted proteins | sample EllFjometagen131_FD_203146 | JGI IMG/M metagenome (GOLD analysis project Ga0307991, IMG submission 203146) | Marine microbial communities from Ellis Fjord, Antarctic Ocean - #131 | ecosystem: Environmental > Aquatic > Marine > Unclassified | place: Southern Ocean | collected 2014-10-08 | reverse complement strand
ACCTGATTTTGTGGTCATAAAACGATTTGAGACAATTATGCCAGCAACTCCGTTTGGATTAAGAACTTGTGATATACCTATCAAAAACGCATGATAAAGATCGACTCGACCATTTAAACTAAATTCTCTTGCAAGTTTTTTAGATTTCTCTGCGCCCATAATCTGAGTTCGCACATAAGGGGGATTAGCAATAATTAGATCATATTTTAAGTCTGAGCCAGTATGGAATAGATTTCTCTGGTCGATTTTGTCGTAGTTCTCAACAATATGAGAAAGAAAGTCTTCGCATTTTAAATCGATGATAACGTCCTGGTACTTGCTTGAGAGCCTTTTTTGGGCGATATTTAATGCTTTTTTGTCTATATCATAACCATAGACATGCAGTATCTGATTGTTTTTTAGGCGATTGTTCGAGAGTCTCTCTAAGAGACTATCAAGCAATTGCCCGTCTCCTACAGCAGGATCAAAAATTTTAATTTCTGCTTGTAAAGGAAGAGCTGCTGCACGCACAATTTCCTTGGAAACAAAGTCTGCTAAGAGTGGTGGGGTATAGGTTGCTCCCTCAGATTTTTGTTTGGAAACCTGTTCGTAAATGCCTTTTGCTTGTATCTGCATAATAGTACCCCTGATTATTAGATAGCTACTCATAGTCTGCAATTCAGAAGTAATTGTCAAGAACAACACTAAAAAGTTAATGAGATTAGTGCGTTACACCAGTTTATCAATACAAATAAGAATTCCCCGCAACAAGTTGCGGGAAATAAAACAGAAACTTACGTTACCTTATCATCGCTTCTTACAGCTATTCTACGATAGTATTAGTCTCTTGAAGTTTATTGAACTTCTTACCGAGCATATTCGCTACTACTAGCCATACACCAACAACTCCTAATGAAATGACTGTTCCAACAAACAACAACGCTGGGAGGTTCTTAGCAAATGATGCAGTAATAGTAGCCCCTATCCCTTTCGAAGATCGTCCACCAAAAGACTCTATCCATCCCTTAGCTTTATACCGTATATCTTTGGTAGTAGGGATATACATCACCTCTTTTGTCGGATTATTCAAAGCATAGCTTAAGCCTTTAACAGCAACCATAGAACCAAAAAGAGCCCACATGATCTGAGGATTCGTAGCACCACTGAAATTAATTCCAAGTAAGACGAAAAGAACAATAGCTATTACCGTAGGATACACGATCAAACAAAATCGTAATCCAAATTTTCTCATGAAAAAGCTGGTACCCAACAAAGCAAAAATCAATGAAATCGCATTAACACTCATGCCGTATTTCCCTTGAAAAACAGCAAAAGCATCACGAGAAAGAAAGTAATCCTTAGCAATCATATTCATCTGGAATTCCAAGATTGTAGCAATGATTTCATAAACTACAGAAACAACAAGGATTCCCATAACATAAGGATTTGTTGCAATCAATCGCAATCCCTCAAAGAATCCTGTCTTTGGTTTTTTCTTCGCAACTTCACTTTCATTATGTTCCTCAGCATCTTCCGAAGGAACAGCTACCATATATAACTTAACTAAGAAAGGAACAATCAGAACCAAAACACCACCAAATGCCACAAGAACAGGAGCTCCAACTTTTGGAGAAAAGTTCGTCACAACGGCAGGACCACAAATAGTCCCTATTTGAATACACATAACAATCAAAGCATATCCTTTTTTAGCAGACTCTGCTTTTGTAACACTCGCAACAAAAGCCCAGAAAAGAATAATTAACAAAGAAGAACTTTCAAATGAGAAATAAGTAAGCCATCCGATAAATTTCCCAGGAATCCATGTAAAGTAAGGATACAAAGCTGAAGACTCCTGTAATGAGAACATCTCAGCATGAGACGTAGCAAAACCTAAGAAAAAGAATAGGACCGCATATATCGAGCAAAAAAGATAAAACAATGTATGCTTCTCAAAAACATCAACAAGCTTGCTATAAATTAAGATAACAAAAGCAACAACAATAATAGATGTCATCTTTGCATATGGTTGAAACTCCATCCCGACAAGATCATGGAAAATAGGATTCTTCATCACACGTAACATCCAGTAGTTGCCCAAAATAATTGTTATAATGCATGCAAGAAGACTAAATTTCTTAATCTCTTTGCTAGACATGTCCCCCCACAATGCTCGTAAAACTCTTGATAACATGCGTCAAACCTCCGCGTTTAGTGATATTAAAACTAGATTAAAAACTAATGAATCTTTCGTGTGTTTTATGAACACACAAACTTCATAAATAACAAAAAAATCTTTTTGATAATAAACACCTACTAATAATAAGCGCTAAAAATAGATTCTCTGTATAGAAATGAAAAATTATATCTTATATTGAATTTTAACTCAATAAAAAAATAATGTTTTAAAGAACATCTTCATTTTCGTCGTTATAAGGATCCATATGGATAAGAACATTTTCAATACTCTGGAATTTACCGCGAATATCAAGCTCTACACTGTTAGCAATATTGTGAGCGTCTTTTATTGTTATATAAGGATCTACTACAATATGCAACTCCACAACCATCACACTACCGACATTGCGAGCATGAACTTGATGAACAGAATGACACTATGATGACTCGAAGCTATTAGCATTATTGAATCTATCACATCTTTACCAGCAGAGGTCTCTACGAGTTCAGCAACTGTTTTGACAAGAATCTTTACCGCTATGATTGATATAATCACCCCCACCGCCACAGCAGCGAAAACATCGAAAAAGGGGAACCCAAGATAAGCACCAGCGACACCAACCAAAACAACTATTGAAGAAAAAGCGTCGCTTCTATGGTGCCAAGCATTAGCAAAGATAGCATACGAGCGCAATCTCTTGCTTTCCGCAAGATTATAGCGATACATCCACTCTTTGATCAGCACAGAACACAATGCTACTATAATAACGTGCGGACCATAAAAACTTCGGAACGAACCAACTCTTGCAGACTTAAAAGCATTGACTACAATCATAACCCCAACAATGCACAATACAACACCAAAAACAGTAGACAAAAATGTTTCTATCTTACCATGACCATATGGGTGATCGCTATCTCGAGGCTTCCTACCCCAAAGGAATGCCACAATAACAAGAACATCACTCGCAACATCTGATAACGAATGAAAACCGTCAGCGATTAGCGCATAGCTATTCGCCATATACCCGAAAAAAATTTTTACAAAACTAAGCGCACAGTTTATCGTTAGCGTTATAAAACAAACTTTTTTTCCTTCGAACCGATTGTCTTTCACAAAAAACCTCACCATTAACATAAAAAAACCTCCAGAGCAGAAACAAATGCCCCAAAGGTTTTTTATTAGATAGACGTTACCAATCGGGGTTTACTTCTTTTCCCATTGAGAAGACACCATCGACGTCATAGTCTGATCATTTGAGGCCATTGCTACACTATTCGCAATAAAATCACATCCATTAACGATTTCAACATAGTAATTCCACAGATCCTGATTAATTTTCCCTTGTCTAACAACAGAAATAATCTCGCGCTTTATCGACGCCAACGATTTCTTTGGAGTCAGCTTTGTTATCAACTCACGATCACCAGCACAACGAGCCATATGCAATAAACGCTCAAGATCTTGCTTCGTAAATGAAACCTGATCCTTACGCTTTCTTGAACCACGTGCAGCACGCTGCTTGGGAGTTACTGTCACAGGCTCTGTAACGGTCATGATAAACTCATCAATCATCACAGAAAGTCCCTTTGGATTTTCAGACTTCATCTTTCTCAGTGTAAAATGATGCATATATCCACCAGAATCAACGGGGATATATTTACATAGATCATTTTCTTTAGCACCGCCAACCTTTTTAATAGCACGTACAATAACATCCTCAAGCTCTTTAGAATTTGAAGCTACCACCTTCGCATTCTCTTGCTTAATAGCACTCATCTATAACCACCTTATATATTTAACAGTTAAAATTAACTTTCTAGATGTGTCGGAATTTCCTCCTAACCATCTGCCATAAACTAAACTATTCAAACTCTCAGGGAACATTACTAATTATGCACCCAAATACTACAAAACACTATGCATCCCAACAATAAACGAATTCTCTCCCCTTTCAGAATACTATTTTGCAATATTGCAAGTTATATCTTTCGGATTATGGAATAATGAGTTTTTTTTATCAAGGTAAAATACAGAAAAACATACAACGTCTCTTATTGTTCTATAAAAACTGACAATAATGAATAAACTTATCTCTTTTTGATCAGGACAATATTTTACATATTTCAGTCGTTGACATTTTGCCCAGCATCGCTATACTTACAGAATTTAAATATTAAAGGCTGTATTTTATGTTTAAACGCATAGCGATCCTTGGAAGTACGGGATCTATAGGACAAAGTACATTAGAAGTTGCACGACATCTTCGAGATCATATCGATGTTGTCGCTATTGCCGCACATTCGAATATCGACCTACTTGAAAATCAAGCAAGAGAATTTCAGCCTGAAATTATTGCTGTGGGAGACAAGGACCAAGCACTGGAACTTAAGCGCCGCCTACCAGAGTTTACAATAGTTGGTGGTAATGAAGGTATTATAGCTGCCGCAACTCACGATACCGCCGACATTGTCGTATCAGCAATCGTCGGAGCGGCAGGATTGGCCCCTACAATATCCGCTATTGATTCAGGCAAAGATATTGCTCTGGCAAACAAAGAAGTGCTTGTTGCCGCAGGCTCTCTTGTCACCGAAATGGCTCGTCGCAAAGGTGTTAAACTTCTTCCTGTAGACAGCGAACACAGCGCTATATTTCAATGCCTCCACGGTGAAGGAAATAATGCAATATCCAGGCTAATACTTACATCATCAGGAGGACCTTTCCGCGGATATTCCACCGACAAGTTAAAATCTGTCACCCTCAAAGATGCCCTCAAACACCCAACTTGGAAAATGGGAGCCAAAATCACCGTAGACTCTTCGACGCTTATGAATAAAGGGCTGGAAGTTATCGAAGCACATTGGCTTTTCGACGTACCAATAAGCAATATTGAAGTTGTCGTCCATCCTCAAAGCATTGTGCACAGCATGGTAGAATTTGTTGACAGATCAATACTTGCTCAGATGAGCAATCCTGACATGATGCTTCCAATTCAATATGCCCTAATGTTCCCTAATAGACTAGATGGGATCCTTGAGCCCTTGGATTTCAAAAAAACTTATTCCCTAGAATTCTCTCCGCCAGATATGAAGACATTTACCTGCTTACGACTTGCATATGAAGCTATAAATTATGGAGGAAGTTTGCCATGTTATATGAATGCTGCAAATGAAGTCTTGGTATCGCGTTTTCTTAACAAAGAAATCCCATGGCATGCGATATCCTCAAACCTCGAAAAGCTGATGTCAAAACATATTATTGAACACGAGCTATCGCTAGAAAAGATCACAGCGATCGACACTATGGCACGAGAAGAAGCGAAAAGAATTTAGAATTTTCCTAAATTTGCTTCGACCACCACGCGTACTCAGTCAAATTCTTGAGATTGTTTCGGTATATATTGATTATTTCTGCAGTTTTATGCTACGGTCTGAAAGAGTTAATCAGGTTTTAATAGAAGGTTATGAATTTCGATGAATTTATTGTATCTTATTTTAGCAACATTTGGATTAGGATTCCTTGTTTTTGTTCATGAGTTCGGTCATTATTATATGGCTCGAAAAGTTGGCATCGACATAGAAATTTTCAGTATAGGCTTCGGCAAGCCATTATTATCATGGCATCACAATGGAGTAAAGTGGCAAATATGCATTATTCCATTTGGCGGATATGTCAAAATGGCTGGAATGGAAAAAGATGACAACAGAGAACCGTATGAAATTCCTAACGGCTTCTTCGGAAAAAGACCTATTGACCGCATAAAAGTCGCTCTTGCTGGTCCCGTAACAAATATCATTTTCGCTATGATTTTCTTTGCCATAATCTGGGCAACGGGAGGTCGCGAGAAAACATTCTCAGAGCTAACACCACGCATTGGCTGGATAGACTCAAATTCAGAACTCTATTCCAAAGGAATTCGTGCCGGCGATGAAATCACCCATTATGATAACTATCGTTTCAAAGGAAGTAAAGATCACCTCTATTCTGCTATGGTCTCCGACAATGATGTAGAAGTTCGCGGATATAAAATTGACCAGGAAGCTGGAACAAAGGCACCATTCAAATACACTGTAGAAACGTACCCTCATCCTGACGTTTTGGATAATGATCTCACCACAGTAGGAATTCTACAGCCAGCACAATACCTCATTTACAATATCCCTTCCAATATAGACAAGAACCTCTTCCCTGATGGATCTCCGTTCCTTGGAACCGAACTTCAGCAAAATGATCGCCTTTTATGGCTCGACGGCGAGCAACTTTTTTCCATGCGTCAACTAAATCACATCCTCAATGACAACAAAACATTGTTGACGATAGAACGTGACGGCAAAACAATGTTAACACGGGTGCCGAGAACACAAATCATAGAATACCGATTGCAAGACAACCAAAGAGAAGAATTATTCGACTGGCAACACGCTTCTCAACTCAAAGGAAAACTCCAGAATTTTTCGTTTATACCATACAATGTGACGCCCGATGCAATTGTAGAAGCGCCTTTTGCTTTTATTGACGACGAAGGATATAGAGAATCCTTCCCGGAGATCCGTGAATCGAAATATGTCGCTCCACTACAACAAGGCGACCGTATTATCGCTGTAGATGGCTTTCAAATATCGAGAGGGTATGAACTCTTCAGACAGCTCCAGGAACGTCATGTCCACCTTATCATAGAAAGGAATCAAGACCTGACAAAGAAGACTTCATGGAAAAAGGCCAACTCTAATTTCAATAAATCTATAAATTTCCATGACTTAGAAGCCATCGCCACAGGTATAGGAACATCTTCACAAACAACCTCCGCTGGAAATCTCACGCTTATAGGTCCTATTACCCCAAAGAAACGTAATGAGTTTCCATTGCCAGAGAAAACCAAAGCTTTGATAAAGGCTCAACTTCTGGAACAGAAAAAAGAAATAGAAAAAATCGCCAACCCTCAAAAACGCGAACGCGCTCTAAGTATTATTGCAGACCGCGAAGAGCAGCTTATCCTCGGCATTTATGAACCTATCGACCGGACTGTCACATACAATCCTTCCCCACAGACTTTGTTCAACAACGCCACGCAAGAGACGTGGAGAACGCTACGCGCCCTAATCTCTGGATATATCAGTCCAAAATGGTTCGGAGGACCTATTGGTATAGTGCATATCATGCATTATAGTTGGATGGTTGGCGTCAAAGAGGCACTGTTCTGGATAGCAATCATAAGTCTGAACCTAGCAATACTAAACCTACTGCCAATACCTGTTCTGGATGGAGGACACGTTAGTCTGGCACTGCTGGAAATGATAACGAAAAAGCCCCTAACCACCAAGACTATGGAGCGCTTAACAATCCCCTTCGTCATACTACTCATTAGCTTCTTTATATTCCTGACCTATCACGATTTAAGCAGACTATTTTACAGATTTTTCTAGGATATGACATCTAATGGTTGACTTATGACGAAATCAGAAAACATTAACCTTCGACAGTGGTGACGATACAGAAAATTTGTATTCCGTCGCCACAACCAAAATCAGTAAGCCCCTCGCCACTTGTAGCGGTAAGACCCACCTGACTGACATCGAGACCCATAACCCTGGCGACGTTTTCTCGCATCTCTATAGTTCTCTTACCAAGTTGCGGTCGTTTTCCCTCCATGCTTATGGCCACATGAGTTATACGCTGCTTCCCGAGGGTTTCAAGTGCCTTTTTAAGATAGACCTGACTATCAGTAACGCCATCTTTTTTAATAAGCTCGTCGGCAATATCACCTAATATACGCACTCCCGTCAGAGAAGTAATTGCATTACAGATAGCGTGCATAATAACATCTCCATCAGAATTAGCCATCAATCCAGGGATATCGTCAAAGATAATACCTCCGATGACGCAAAGCTTCGATGAATCAGTAGACAAAAAACGATGACTGTCTTGGCCTATACCCGTTCTAAGTATCATCTCGTTCCCTCGCAGATAAAAATCACCTTCTCATCGTACCACATATCTCTAATACTTGGCGAGAAACCTATTACATGCTATAAGTAGGATATATCAACTCAAGGTGTCCCATGACAATTAAGACAAGCAATGACATTCTAAAAGTTTCCGAAGGCAATGACCTACTAAAAGTTGCCAGTGGCAATGACATTCTGAAAGTTGCTGGCGGTAATGCTCTGCACGGTCACGTAAAAGCTTCCGGAGCAAAGAATGCTATAACAAAACTTCTAGTTGCTTCGCTATTGTCTGATAAAAAGTGTATTTTCTATAATGTTCCGTCAATTCAGGATGTGGAAATCACTGTTTCTCTATGCGAAGAAATAGGCATGAGCGTCGCATGGGACAGAGATGCGGGAATCATGGAAGTGCAGACCAAAGAGCTTAAGACTTCATACATTCCGCAGAGGTTTTCCGGAGCCAACAGAATCCCGATTTTGATGATCGGTGCATTGCTAGGTCGTACAAATGAAGATATTATTGTACCCACTGTCGGAGGTTGCAATATTGGTACGCGTCCTGTCGACTTCCACATCCAAGCATTGGAATCTCTCGGCGCAGTTATAGAATACCGTGAGATGAAAAAAGAAGGAGCTTACCTTGCCCATGCTCACAATGGTCTCAGGGGAACTCTTATCCAGCTCCCTTACCCCTCCGTTGGAGCCACTGAAAACACCATCCTAGCAGCCATCAGAGCGCGAGGAACGACGATAATAAAGAATGCCGCCATCGAACCTGAGATAATTGATCTCATCCTTTTTTTACAGAAGCTAGGGGCTATCATTAACATCGAATCTGACAGAACCATACAGATCCGCGAAACACGTAAATTTTATGAAGTCGAGCATACTGTCATTCCTGACAGACTTGTAGCAGCATCTTTTGGAATGGCTGCAATCGGCACCAAGGGACGCGTTTTCGTTGAAGATGCCAAGCATATTGATATGATAACGTTTCTCAATAAGCTCAGAGAAATTGGTGGTGGCTTCGAAGTAAAGAAAAGTGGCATAGAATTTTTCTACGATGGACCTTTAAAAAGCGGAATACACCTGGAGACTGACGTTCATCCAGGGTTTGCAACCGATTGGCAGCAACCTTTTGTGATACTGCTAACTCAAGCTACAGGTTCATCGGTAGTACACGAAACTGTTTATGAAAACCGTTTCGGTTATACACACACAATAAAGACCATGGGTGGCGACATTGAATTATTCCGCCAATGCCTTGGCGGAAAGCCATGTCGCTATTCACACCATAACTTTTATCACAGCCTTATTGTCAAAGGACCAACACCCCTTATCGGCAAAGATATAGTTATTCCTGATCTTCGTGCAGGTTTCGCATATGTTCTTGCTTCACTTATCGCCAAAGGGTCCAGCCTCATATCGGGAACAAAATTTATCGACAGAGGCTACGAAAATCTTGTCGAAAAGCTTAGCAATCTCGGCGCCGATATATCACGAATTTCAGACCCTCGCACAAAACCAGACAAGAAAGTAAAAACCGAACCCCCTCAATAAGCATTTGTTACGATCAAATTTCCGAGACATAGAAAAACTTGCCGATTATCTTAAGCTTACAGAAAAGCAGAGAAGTGTTTTAGTAACAGAATCATCATTCCCCTTAAATCTACCTCTATCTCTCGCTCAGAAGATACGAAAAGGGACTCTGGACGATCCTATTCTTAGACAATTCCTTCCGATTTCAGACGAAAATATTGTCAATCAATCATTTGTCCCTGATCCTTTAGATGAAGAAAGCTTCCGACCGTGCAACAAGCTTCTTCACAAATACCACGGTCGTGCACTACTCCTCACCACTCAGACATGCGCCATGCATTGCCGATACTGTTTCAGAAGATGCTTCGACCATGGGACAACAACGCCATCATTCGCGGAAGAACTCGCTTATATTGCAAAAGATCCGACGATATCGGAAGTGATCTTAAGCGGTGGAGATCCTCTTATTCTCGACAATGTTCACCTTGAAAGCCTTCTGTCGGACCTATCAGGCATCCCTCATGTCAGACGTATACGCTTTCATACGCGAATGCCCATAGCATTCCCAGAACGCATCGACGGCACACTGCTAAAAATCTTTGACAGCATACCCGCCCAGATATGGTTTGTCATACATACCAACCATCCACAGGAACTCGACGAAGCAATATTTTCATCGATGGAAGATATTCGACGCCTGGGAATCCCTGTGCTCAGTCAGACAGTTTTATTACAAGGCGTCAATGACAATATAATCGCCCTGAAAAATCTCTATGATATGCTCATCGACAATGGCATCATGCCATACTACCTTTTCAAGCTCGACACCGTAACGGGCACCACACACTTCCACGTATCGGAAGAAAGAGGGCTTAGACTTATGGAACAACTGGCGAAACAACTCCCAGGACTAGCCATCCCACGTTATGCCAAAGAAATCCCTGACAAACCCTGTAAAACTATTATCACATCCTGTTGACAGTTTTAACGCCAAGAATCTCGAGACCTTGCTTGAGGATCCTACCCACGACATCACACAAAAGCAAGCGTTGTGCCTCCTCATCAGTGCCTTCAACACGACAATCCCGAAAAAAAGCATTAAACCTTTCCGCCAACACATAAAGGTAATCAGTTAAACGATTAGGAAGAAGATCTTTCGCGACGCTTTCCAATGCCTCTCCAAATCGACACAAATGAAGCCCTAGAGCAACCTCAGCAGAATGTTCCAAAGATATCACAGCATGTATATCGACATCCTTACCAACTTTGCGCTTGATGCCAAGAACGCGAACATACGAATACATCAGAAACGCCGCCGTGTTACCATCGAAGCGGAGCATACGATCGTAGCTGAAGGTGTAATCACCAGTACGATGACACGACAGATCTGCATATTTTATAGCTCCAATTCCAAGTGCCTCAGCAGTAGCCTCAATATCACCTTCCGGAATACCGCGGTCTCGTTCTTCTATGATACCTCTGGCCCTAGAAACGGCATTCTTCAGCAGATCTATAAGCTTCTCGGTCTCTCCAGAACGTGTACGGAATTTCTTACCATCAGGGCCCAGAACGAGTCCAAAAGGCACATGATCGGTACGCACAGATTTTTTATCGAAGTACCCCGCTTTTTCCGCAGCAGCAAAGATCATCTGAAAATGCGTCGCCTGCCCGGCATCAGTAACATATATTATTCTGTCGGCATTCTCAACATCAATGCGATGACGTATCGCTGCCATATCGGTGGTATCGTAATTGTATCCACCATCAGACTTCTGCACCATAAGAGGTCGAGGATCGCCTTCACGGTTTTTGAAGCCTTCAAGGAACATACATTTTGCACCACCAGAGACATCTACCAGACCTTTCTCTTCAAGATCAGCAACGACATCCGCCAGCATCGGATTGTAGAAGGATTCACCACGTTCAATAACATCAATATCGAGAATATCATAAATCTTCTGATATGCATGACGCGAAATCTCACAGATGATCGACCATGCCTTAAGAGCTTCCGGATCTCCGCTCTGAAGAGCGACAACCTCTAGCTGAGATTTCTTTTTAAATTCCGAATCGCCGTCAAAACGAACCTTGCTTTCCTTATACCACCGTACAAGATGTGAAAGATCTGTATCTTCACGGCCCTCCAAGACTCCTGGAACGTTTTCTTTCATATATGCTATCAACATCCCGAATGACGTTCCCCAGTCTCCAATATGATTGAGACGCAGAACATCCTGACCTAAGAATTCGAACATCCTCGCAAGGCAATCGCCAATAATAGTAGAACGTAAATGACCCACGTGCATCTCTTTTGCAATATTCGGAGAAGAAAAATCAATGACAATACGCTGAACAGCATCAGGAGCAGGAATTCCGAACCGCGAATCCTCACACATCGTCTGGACTCTATCCGAGATGTATCTTTTGTCAATAGTGACATTTACAAATCCAGGACCGGCTACATCCAAATCCTGAACAATACCACCAACATATTGCCATAAAGCAGAGCATATTTTTTGTGCAATATCACGAGGACTCATCCGCAACACTTTACTCAGCCTCATAGCGCTATTATACTGATAGTGTCCGAACTTCTCATTTGTACTTTGTGAAATTTCCGGCACAGCTTCAGATTCGGACAACTTAGGAAATGAATCTTTAGCAGCACTCAAAAATGCTTGTGAAAGAATGTGTACTATATTTTTCATTACTATAAAATTAGTGTTGATTAATAATCTCAGTAAGAGTAGTCTAACATACTTAAGTTTAAAATACTATTGGTTTGAATAACTTTTTGAGGTTGCAATGGCAGAAATTGTCATCACAGAAAAATTAAAGCATGAGTTGAAGAGTTATCTTAAGTCTCATCGCAAGAACGAACTTGTCACCACTTACTTGTTTTTCATAGAAAAAAAGTATGACGTTTATCCGGTAATCTTTCCCAAAAAGAAGTTGATATACCAGAGCGAAGAACATATCATCAAAGAGCTGGAAAGTGAAGGAAAGCTTTGGCGTGAAACGGAAATAAAGATCCGTTATGGCAAGTCCGACGTCAATGAAGAGACTACTAAGATATATATATGCCCTTTTACGGGAAAAGTTTTCGGCGACAACACCAATCCGAACCCTCAAGACGCCATCTACGACTGGGTTTCAAAATGTCCTGAGAACAATGAGCGCATCGATGGACTGAGGGTTAAACGCTTCTTAGTCTCCGAAGATCCTGAAATTATAAAAAATTATATAACTAAAAGACATAAGACTGTCACAAAAAAGGTATATTCTTCAGTTATCAGCGGAAAGCTCTTCAATACGAAGAACGCCGTTATTTCCGAATTCAAAAAAAATTATCTTAAATCTATAGACCTCGCCGACGTTCAGAATCAAAACCGCTTCGCGATCGAAGATAATTTCCTTGAATTTTTCCAGGAACATCTCCAAGAAGAAAAAATCGCCAGTTTCATCGACGCCCTCGCACTACACGAGGAGTTTGAACCATATATAAGTAAGTGGCTAGAAAATGCTGAAGACGAAGAAGATGTATCGTAATGCAGTTTAAACATAAAAAGGCTACGATAGATTTGTTGAGCTTTTCCTGCATACTGATATAACTCGTCGCCATGGAATATGTAACGCATTCTGAAAAAGAAACAATAGATCTAGGAATTGATTTTGGCAAAAAAGCCAAAAATAACTCCATCTATTGTTTTTCTGGTGAACTCGCATCAGGAAAAACAACATTCATCAAAGGATTCGTATCCGGAGCTACAGGCTATCCCATCGAAGATGTCAACAGCCCAACATTCACATATTTAAATGTTTACAAAAACAATAAAACTGTTTATCACTTTGATTTATATCGCATCGATACCTCCGAAGAATTTTTTATGATGGGGTTCGATGAATATTTTGATATCGGGGGAATTTGCTGTATAGAATGGTCAGAAAAGATCAGCGAAATACTCCCTCATGAATATACAGCTATAAATCTATTCCATTATAAAGAAAACTCTAGAAAGATTGTTATAGATCCATGAAAACATACGCTTTCCAAAAAGCTCGATTTATCACATCGGCAACATCATCGAAAAGTTACCCCTCCGACAAGGATTCTTCAGGTAAATTTATCCCGGAAATCGCTGTCGCTGGACGCTCCAATGTCGGAAAATCCACACTACTAAGAAGTCTTTTTCGCAACAAAAGGCTAGTAAAAACATCTGCAACGCCAGGAAAAACCCAGCTAATAAACTTCTTCGCCATCGACGACGAACTTATCGTCGTAGACCTTCCCGGCTATGGCTATGCCAAGGTTCCGGAAAGAATAAGAAAATGCTGGGGACCAATGATCCAAACATATCTCAATGAAAGACAATCCATTCAGCTGATCCTGTTTTTGATAGATATTCGTCGCATTCCAAATGCCGACGATTTTCAGTTTCTGGAATGGGCCGCAAATTCTCAGAAATCTGTCATTCTAGTGATAACAAAGGTCGATAAGGTATCGAAACAAGAAAAAACAAAGAATACGCAGAAGATTCTGGATGCTTTTAACTGCGAAAATCTCCAACATGTTTATTACTCTTCAAAGCAGAGCGATGGGATAAAAGAACTTATTATCAATATCAACAACGCCCTCAACAGCGAGTTAGAATAATGACCTTACTAAAAAAGCAGGTGCTCATATGTCTTGACTGCGAAAGCACAGGCCTTGACACAAGAAACGATCATGTCATAGAAATTGCTGCTGCGCGGTTTGACTTTGATGGCATCATAGAAACGTTTGAATTCATGATAGATCCATGTAAGACCATCCCTGAAGAATCGATAAAAATACACCACATCACTCAGGATATGGTGGAGGGAAAACCGACCATCGACAAAATCCTTCCAGGGCTTTTAGAATTTGTCGGCAAAGATATCATAATGGGTCATGGAATAAGCTTCGACATAAATATCTTGACAAATTCATCACAGAGACATTCCATCCCATGCTCGCTATTTTCGAACCGATCTATCGATACTTTGCGCCTCGCACGTCATTACGGCGAAAGCCCAAGCAACTCCCTCGAAGCATTACGACAACATTTTAATATAGAAGAACTCGGCGCTCATAGAGCTATGAACGATGTTTTAACAAACATACAAGTATTTAAACGACTGTGTGCCACACATAATACCACCGAAAGGGTTTTCGATATACTCTCAAGACCAATACAGATGAAGCACATGCCTCTAGGGAAATATAAAGGACGGGAATTCAAGGAAATCCCTCAAAACTATCTGCACTGGGCAGCGCATCAAAATTTCGACCAAGACCTTATGTTTTCTATAAAACGAGAACTCAAAAACCGCAAGAAAGGCAACAGCTTCAACCAATCAACAAATCCTTTCTTATCGCTATAACGAAAAATCTGCTAGCAAAATATTCAACAGATTATATGCCTCGTGACCTATTTCGATTTTTATCTTGCTCTTTTTTAGGATCGGATTTTTAATATGATTTTAGCAATATCATAACCGTCAACAAGGAAAGAATTATGAGCAGCAAATTATCCTTTAGAGATTTAAAGATTCGCGGCAAGAATGTACTGATTCGCGTAGATTTCAATGTCCCTCTCAACGAAAATCAAGATATTACAGACGACACTCGCATCGTCGCAGCTCTGCCAACGATACAACACGTTCTAAATAATGGCGGATCAGCTGTAATCATGAGCCACCTAGGTCGTCCTAAAGGCAAAAAGGTCGACTCGTTATCTCTTCTACCTTGCGCAAGAAGGCTTTCCAAGCTGCTAGATTGTCCTGTAAAGATGGCTCCCGACTGCATCGGCAGTGATGTTGAAGTTATGGTTCAGAATCTTAATGCTGGCGAAGTCATGCTTCTCGAAAACCTCCGATTCCATAATGCCGAAGAACATCCCGATGACGATCCCGAATTCGTCAAAAATCTAGCATCTCTCGGAGATGTGTATATCAACGATGCTTTCGGCACAGCCCACCGTGCCCATGCGTCTACGACATTGGTATCGCAATATTTCCCAGGGAGAGCCGCCGCCGGATTTTTACTCGAAAAAGAGATCATAATGATAGGGAAATCTCTACTCACTCCGGAGCGTCCCTTCTATGCGCTAATCGGAGGAGCGAAAATTTCAACAAAGATAGGAGTAATAAAATCGCTGATTAAAAAAGTCGACGGCATCCTCATCGGAGGTGGCATGTCATACACCTTCCTCAAAGCACAGGGAATTTCAATCGGAGACTCCATTCACGAGGATGACTTCCTTGAAACATCGCGAGATATCATCGAAGAATGCTCCCGGGAAAATATCGACCTTGCATTGCCAATAGATCTTGTCATCGCCAACGAATACAGCAACGACGCCAACAGTAAAATTATCGATACTAAAGACGGCATCCCAAATGGATATCAAGGAATGGGTATAGGACCTGAAACAGTGCAAAAGTATTCAGAAATACTCAAAAATGCTAAAACTATCATCTGGAATGGTCCAGTTGGAGTATATGAATTCAGTTCATTCGCAACATCAACCATAGACATGGCAAAAACTGTAGCAGGACTATCAGCAACAACAATAATAGGTGGAGGTGACTGCGTTGCCGCAATAAATGCTGCAGGTGTCGCCGACAAAATAAGTCATATATCCACCGGAGGGGGTGCCGCTCTTGAATATATAGAATTCGGCACACTTCCAGGAATCGAAGCGCTATCACAAGCAACGAGTTAAATTTTTATTTACTGTTCGTTTTAATTTGCATAAAATCTTAACAAGTATTATACTTTAACCCTCTTCATAATACTTTTATGAGATTTATATGGAAATAATGCGAGGAACTCGACTCCCACCTTTCCCAGTTTTCTCATCACTCCTTCGAGGGGCAATGCTATTCCTGTATACCGTTTCAAAGCCTTCAAACATTAAGGGCATTTATGACGTATCCTGCTAACGATAAAAAGTTTGGAAAGCTACGCTCTTTATTCTGGCCAATCCATAGCTACGAGCTAAAGAAGCTTATTCCAATGCTTCTAATGTTCTTCTTTATTTCTTTCGCCTACAGCACTTTAAAAAACATGAAAGACGCGTTCATTGTTACCGCGGTAGACTCCGGAGCTGAAGCGATACCATTCGTCAAGGTATGGGTCATGCTTCCCGGAGCAATCATACTTACCGCACTTTTCATGAAACTTTCCAATCATTTCGACCGTAGCAAAGTTTTCTATGTAATGATAACGATTTTCCTAGTATTTTTTGCCCTTTTTGCTTTCGTCATCTACCCATATCGAGAACACCTTCACCTACATAAGACTGCAAACTTTTTGCAAGGAGTTCTTCCTCTAGGTCTTAAAGGATTCGTAGCTATCGTTCGGTATTGGTCGTTTGCAATTTTCTATGCCATGGCAGAACTATGGAGCAGCGTACTGTTGTCGCTTTTATTCTGGGGTTTTGCCAACGACATTATGAAGATGAATGAAGCTAAACGCTTTTATGGTCTTTTAGCCATCGGAGCAAACTCTGCCAGCATATTTTCTGGGCAACTATCTCACTACCTTTCACGACACGAATACAATCCAGCTCTTCATTTTGGAGAAGATGCCTGGGGACAATCTGTCACGATGCTTACAATTGTTATCATAGGTTGCGGGATAGCCGTAATAGGTATCTTTAAATGGATAAACGTATATGTTCTTACAGATACGCGTTTTTACACACCTCAACAAAAAGAAGATAATGCTAAACTTCCTAAAGTAAAGATGTCACTAAAGGAAAACTTCGCATATCTCGCCAAATCCAAATACTTAATTTGCCTAGCTATAATCGTCATCACATACAACCTTATTATCAACCTCGTAGAAGTCGTGTGGAAAGCACAGATACTCGAACTTCACCCTAATCCCGGCGACTACAACGCATACATGAGCCAAATTACAACACTTACTGGTATCATTGCGACAATAATAGCACTGTTTATTTCTGGGAATACACTCCGAAAGAAAGGATGGACATTCACGGCACTAATAACTCCTTTTATTTTATTGGTAACAACAATCCTATTTTTCGGAGCGCTTATATTTAAAGAATCCTTCACTGGAGTTATCGCTATAGCTGCAGGATCCTCTCCTATTATCATTATCTCACTATTTGGGTCGGCACAGAATATTTTGAGCCGTTCCTCCAAATTTACCGTCTTCGACGCAACGAAAGAGATGGCATTCATACCCCTTTCAAGAGAATCGCGACTTAAAGGAAAATCCTCCATCGACGGCATAGCGTCGCGATTCGGAAAGTCAGGAGGATCAGTGATCCATCAGGTTCTTTTGATGATATTTGGATCTCTTGCATTAAGTGCACCATACGTTGGAATCATTGTTATCTTCTTCATTATCGTATGGATATTTGCTACAAATGTCATGGGGAAAGAAGTAAGCGCTCTAACTAGCGACCTGGAAGCAGAGGAAATTAACCGAGAACATATTATAATAACAACTAACAACGAAATAATCCCTTCAAAAGCGGTAATATAAAATATGATATATCGACGACCAAAATTAGCAATAGTAGGACGCCCTAATGTCGGAAAATCGGCATTATTCAACCGAATATGTAAGAAAAGGATAGCCATCGTCGATGAAGCCGAGGGCATAACGCGCGATCGCCTTTATGCAGAAGCTGACTTCTTCGGCCTATCCTTTGAAATCATCGACACCGGCGGTATCGATCCAAAATCAAAAGCCATTTTCAATGAAGAAATCAAGAGACAGGCAGAGATAGCTATTGAAGAAGCCGACACTCTCGTGATGGTTGTCGACGCCTATGCTGGCATAGTATCTCTCGACCACGAAATCGCCGCCATTTTGAGAACATCAAACAAACCAGTATGCCTAGCAGTAAATAAAATCGACGCCGTCAACCACGACAACCTCATACATGATTTTCATTCGCTCGGAATACCTGGTATTATGGGAGTTTCTGCAGAACACGACCGAAACATCGCAGAATTACTAGAAATAGCACTGGACGGATTCTCAGCGTCAGACGTCGACTTCAATGACCCATCGATTAAACTCGCCATAATCGGACGCCCAAACGTCGGGAAATCAACATTCGTCAACACACTCCTCGATGAGGAGCGCTGCATCGTCAGCCCAATAGCTGGTACAACTCGCGACAGCATTGATGTATCCTTCAAGAACGCAGAACAGCAGTATACACTCATCGATACAGCAGGAATCCGACGCAAACACGCCGAGCATGAAGTTGTAGATAAATTTGCATGCATTCGAACCAAGAACACAATAGGACGTTCCGACATATGCATGCTTATCATGGATTCGCAAGACGGGATGACTACGCAAGAGAAAAAAATTGCCAATATGATAGAAGAAGATGGCAAGGGTTGTATATTGCTGTTCAATAAATGGGACCTAGTGAAGGGATTTCGCATGGAACACTGTATGCGCAATATACGAGAAGAATCCAACTTCCTAAAACACTGCCCGGCATTCTTTATATCTGCAAAGACGGGGCGTAATATGGACAAAATCTTTGCGCCTATAGGAGAAATTCGCGAAGCTTCACAACAAAAAATCACCACTCACGAATTAAATCTATTCATGGAAGCAACACTACAAAAAACTCATCCTCCAATGATTAGAGGAAAACGTCTCAGGATATACTACCTAGCACAGGTAGGTTCATACCCTCCAACATTCGTACTATTCGTCAACCACCCTGACCTTCTTACAGACACATACAAACGATATATCTATAACCAGTTCCGGCAAACATACAACTTCACAGGCCTCCCAATAAGATTAATAGTCAAAGGAAAGAAAAAAAGGGTTATTGAGCAATAAGATTTTCCATTATTGTCCTATCAATTAAAGTTTTAGCTTGTTAAAACTATATATATATGGGATGGTACAAACAGGGAATAGTATGATGGAGCCTTTAAACAATAACATACATGATCAATCCAAATTAGAAAGTGGTATTGTATCAACAGGCCCCATCGTTCAGACTCTGGGTAGCGGTTATGCCAATAATTTCCCAATAATAAATCCCGATCATTCTAAGCCAATAGAGCCTTCCCGAGTAAAAAAAACCCTAGCAGGATGGACTACAAAAAGACTGCTAATCTCCATCTTCAGCGGATTAACAATTATAGGACTTTTCCTTACGATAAAAATCGCTAAAACCGTCAAAGCGGAAAATAAAATGAAAGCATCTCTCGAAAGTTCAAAATCCAAGATGACTGGAGTTATAAATAACACAATAGAGAATCTTCCCAGAGCAGTTCCCAAATCCACATCTACTCCCGCACCCCCTCGAGAAAGAAGCGGTATCCTACACTTCCGCACAGGCGAAGCTCGATCTCCCGAAGGAAATGATAGCCCTTCTGAATTAGTAAAGACAATGAAAAAGGCAATTGAAGGAATAGGAAAGAACGCGGGGAAAACAGGACTCGCTCTTATAGCTTCGGGGAATGTCGAAGGTTCTACATCACTGTCTGATAAAGCACGTGAATTTTCCAGCACATGGCCACCTGACGGCGATGATAACGCCGCCAAAAGCATCCTCACCGCATACCATTTTAAGGATGACAACGACGGCGGATTTACTGCAATAGGAGACAATAAAACGACAGGAACTACTCATGTTCCAATAAAAGGAGACCCTCGTAGCGGTGACCTCTGTAACGTATATGTACAAGTAACAACTGGCGGCGATGTCAGCATACGTCACGGCACAATCAAAACCGAACGACAAGCAAAGCAATTTCTCGCCCTAATAAACAAGCTACGTGCTGAAGGGGGTCCTCTGCACGGCAAAGAACCATGTAGAATACACTCGCTATCACTGCTTTCTCCGTCGATTGTCACATCGATTGTGTCAAAAGAAGTTGGAATGACGCGCAAGCAAAACCATCTGATAGCATGGGTCAACGATAAGCTGGGGACTGATGTAACAGTGGTACACATGAATTATGCATTCAATGCTGTCAGTGAAACGCGTTTAGTTGGCGCACAAAGTGAAAATGAATCGAGATCAGTTAACAGACAGGCATACAGGGACTATAGCTCATTTATCTCAACAGACCTTACGTCACATCTTAAAGAAATAATAGACAATAGCGACAGCAAAACTACTATTATAACATCACTAGGAAACATTACTAGCATGGAGCCTGGCGAAGGAACGCTTGCCGATCGAGTCATCCATCTCGAGACCGCCACCGAATCGCTAAAAACACTCATAGAAGCACTTCCTGATAGAACAGATAAAACACAGTTAACCAAAGATCTTGTGACACTGCGGGGTCTTTCCATATTGATGAAGCGACAGTTTACACGCTCCGACGGGCCCATTTATCTTGCTGCGCAAAAGGAAAACAGTGCGCGCCACCCAAATGCTCCAAGGATGTCGCGCACGTCCGAAGTTATCCTTCTTTCCCTTGTAACAAAAAACCTTGGCATTGTCGAAGCAGTAAACTGTAAAAGCGGATGCGACCGCACCGGAGCAATACACGCCGCATCGACAGCGATGGCTCAGATGTTAGCAAGCCGGCCGGATGATCACAATGATATCATGGATATGATCATGAACTTCGAAGCTCTCACCGATGAACTGCTAGACCCAAACACTACCAAAACCGAACAGCATATTCTCGTCGAAGAATTCCGCAATGCGACGATATACAATATGCTTAAAGTGGGGCGAGGCATCATAGCGCTGAGCACAGGAGTAGAAGGTTTTAAATATGGTACAAACCCTTCTTCAGGAAGTCATAACCCCCACATCGCCCGCCTACTACCACGAGATATCAAGTTGCCCGGAGGTATAGAACTACAACTCACAGAAAATAAAAATGGGAAATGCGTTATGACAGAAATTGGCATGGCGTATCTTATCGGCGCTTCGCAATACCGTGGTACATAAATACCCAAACTCTATATAATCCATGATTACGTTCCGAACTATTTCTCAGTGGTATTGCATGGAGATACTTATGTCCAAAAAAAATATTTATCGTTGTCATAACAATACTATTAACCGATACTATCTTCTCCAATATCACAACAAAATTTCTTGAGGATCTTGAAAAATAATACAAATATACAGGAGAAAATACACTATGGATAAAGATATCATTCTCTATAACAAATACCTATCAAATGATCCACAAGGACTTAAATGGTTCGAGAACGAGAAGATTTCGCGACGCTCCCCTATCATAAGAGCACTTATCGCCATGACAACAGAACCTCTGATTCCTCAAGCCGACAACTTCACACCTCCGAGGCGCACACCATGGGGCGGAACCGAGATAATCGAAAACTATAAAGCACACCTCGGAATCGCATCATCCGACGTAGTAGGAGAATCGTGGGAAATCTCTGGACACCCTTCATTCCCAAACATCTTCTCATGCGATTATTCCGGAACGACGCTTAAGGTTCCAATCTCAGTTCTCAGCGACCTCGCCCCCAATGACCTATACGGTAAGTACTGCGATTCTATGCCATTCCTCGTCAAGATCTTGAACTCAGGAAGCTGGAAAGAATACCGCGATCTTCTGCATGATAAAATTGCTCCGAATGTCTTAGAAAAAAATAACCACGACCTCCATATTGCCCTATCGGATAACAATGACCCAACAATCCGCGACATACATACACAGATGCTCGCAAAAAACCTGTCGGTACAGGTACACCCCAAAAAAGGCGATTTCATCGATAAGCCATCGAAAACCGAAGCCTGGGTAATACTAGATGCCGAAGAGGGCGCTGGGATATACCTAGGACTTCGTCAAGGCATAACAAAAGAACAGTTCGAGATAAAAATGCGTGAAGGAAAAGATCTCACGCCACTACTGAATTTTATCGAAGTCACTGCCGGCGACGTCTATTTTATACCGGCAGGAACGCTCCACGCCATAGGAGCGGGGCTCACACTCTTAGAGCCACAAGAAACCTCCGAAACAACATTCCGTGCATACGACTGGGGGCGCATCAGCAACGGAAAACCCCGGCAGTTGCACCTCGACGAAACAATGACTTCCACGATATGGAACGGTGACAGAAGCACAGAACAATACAAAAAACAACCCCACACATGCCATGAAAGCGAAGGATCATCGATAGTAGAAACACTCGTCGAAGAAAAAGAATTCAAGCTCACAAGAATCACCTTAGACCCTTCGCACTCGGAATATTTCGGAGATAGCGTAAAAACTGGAATTCAGGGGCTTGTAATAACAGAAGGCGATATAGAACTTCACGCCAAAAACTACAGCAGAATATTCAAAAAAGGACAGTCGATAATGATACCCGCCGGACTCGGAATGTTCTCAATAATAGGAACAAATTCAACGCTACTGCAAATCACAGCCTAGCTGTTTATAAGATACTTAGTATTTCATTGATATCAGCCTGTGCCAAACATATCGTCTCATCGGCGGCGCCATAGTATATATCAAGCCTGCCATCGACCCTTAAAATAGCACCATCAGTGAAAGTAACTTTGCCATAAAAACCACTGACCTCATAAGGCTCGCAAGGCAATAATATCGGCTTCGACGACCGACCAATGACTTTAGAAGGATCATCATGATCAAGCAAAGCCGCTCCTAAAGAATACGAATCTTCGCTGTCAACACCATGATATATAATAAGCCAGCCATCTGCAGTTCTTATGGGTGGCGCACCGCCACCCACCTTCTCGCCATCCCAGAACCCTGAACGAGGCATCATAATACACTCGTGATGCCCCCAGTCCAACATGTTCTCAGAGCTCGCCAACCATATCGACGGCTTAGAAAGCATCCCTGGACTGGGCCTGTGAAGAGCATAATACCTTCCATTAATCTTCTCGGGGAAAATTGCAACATCACGGTTGTCCGGAGCAAAGATAATACCCTTCTTGCCAAAGCTTAGCATATTATCCGAAATTGCCAGCATCGTCCCTGCACCATAACGCGAGACCCCCGTGTAATTGACGTAATACTTCTCATCGATATAGGTTATCCGCGGATCCTCAATACCATACTCTTCATACTTATTACTGGGATACAATGCAGGAACGTCCTCGACAGAGAATACCACGCCATCAGAACTCCAAGCGCGACGCAAATGCGATATCGAAGTAATATAATATTGTCCACCGTCTTTGATAATACGAGGATCCGAGACGTCGGCATCCTGAGAGAATTGCATAAGCTCGACAAGGCCAGTATCGCTATTAAAGACTGGCGCAACAACACCCTCCCCAATAGGACGCTCAGCGACGCGCAAAAGAAGCAATGTCCGACCTTCTATCTCTACAGCACCGGCATTAAAAACCCCTATGACCTCGAAATCCTCCCTCGAGGGAATGACATCGGCGGGGGTTATGATAGGATTGCAACAATATCTTCTCATATAACTATCCCACTACAACGGTTCACGACTATCGTTAAAACAGTGATCTACAAGCTCTTCTATGACCGCAGTTCCTACACACATTACTGTGTCGGCAGCACCCCAGTAAAGCTTCAGCGTCCCATCATCCTCAGGAATCGCCGCGCATGAAAAGACAACATTAGGAACATAACCAACACGTTCCCACTGATCCTCAGGCTCTAAAATCCAGGAATCTCCTACCCCCAAGATCTTCGCAGGATCGTCAAGATCATGAAGAGCCACACCCATACGATACACAGCGCCAGCCATCGTATCGAAAACTCCATGGTAAATATTGAGCCACCCTCTCGATGTCTTTATCGGAGGAGCCCCAGGACCGATTTTCATCTCATCCCAATGATAAACCAATGGCTTCATAACCACCCTAGACTGCCCCCAATGAATAAGATCCTTAGAATAGCTCACCCACATCGACCACTTCGTAAGCTCAGTGTGAGGCCTGTCAAGCCTAACATAATAATCACCAAACTTCTCGGGAAACAGCGTGACATTGCGCAAATCCGGCTGCGTGATAAACGCCACCCGCTCAATGCTTTTGAAGTCTAACGTCTTAGCAAGACCAATACGCACACCATAACGAGAATATGCACTATATGTTATCAAATACTCACCATCGATACACGATATACGAGGATCCTCAACGCCATACTCTTCATATTCGTCTCCCGAAGACATAAAAGGCTCGTCAGCCACCTTAAATTTAAACCCGTCATCGCTTTCGGCAATGCCAAGAATACTCCTACCATTGAGACAATGCGATCGGAAAATCATAATGTATTTTCCATTATATTTGACAACCGCCGCATTATGGACTGTAGCAACCGGATAGGGAACATCGTCCTTCGTTAAAATCGGATTGCCTGAATAACGCTTAACAAAACAACTCATAACTATACCCCGCTCATTACCTTTTTCAATGCCTCACGGCGAAAAATTTCTTGGTATACCTTCTCATAATTAGCAGCCATAACGTCAAGAGAAAATTTCTCCTCAACCCTTCGACGACACGACGCTCTAGAAATAGTATCAATCTTTCCGACAGCTTCGACAGCGCCAGCAACATCGTCGACAAGAAAGCCTGTCTCTCCATCGGCAATAACTTCGCGGCACGATCCCAAATCCATGGCAATAACAGGAACTCCTGCCGCCATAGACTCTGCCATAACAAGACCAAATCGCTCTGGAATGGTATTGAGATGCAAAACAGCATACGCCTGCTTAAGAAGATCATCACGCTCAGGAGGACCAACAGGGCCAATGAACTTAATGTTTTTTCCGTCAACATGAGGCATGATATCCTCATCAAAATAACGCTGATCCTGAACAATGCCAGCAATGATAAGCTTGCGCCCAGATCTCTTGGCAACATCAATAGCAAGATGGAAGCCCTTATCTGGATGTATGCGTCCAAACGCAACAAGTGCCTCGCCAGGAGTTTCGCTGAAAACAAAGTCAGAAAGATCTATGCCATTGTATACCGTACCAACATAGTTCAGTCCTTCAGCACGATCTGAATCGCTTATCGATGCATAATAACTATCTGAATATTTGTGAAATACAGGCATTATTGCCTCAGAAGAGAAACCGTGTATCGTCGTCAACATAGGCGTAGATATCAGCCTCGAATAAGTCAAAGGCAAGAAATCAAAATTGTTATGGATAAGATCAAATTCATCAGCCCTCTCGAAAAGCTCGGAAATATGCATACATTCCGAAACCTTCGGATCTTGAGAATCATCTTCCGCATAACCACAAGGCACTACAGATGACAACTTTGCCTTAGTTATAGACTCAGTCGTAGCAAATAACGTAACATCCCATCCACGACGAACAAGACCTTCAGTAATATTGCTAGCAACAGTCTCCCAGGCTCCATACGCCCGCGGAGGCGTACGCCACGCTACAGGCGATAACACCGCTATCCGTTTTCCTTCACCAATAGTCATAAAAAATTACCTCCCAAAATCTACAGGTTTTCACTTTGTGAATATTGTTATTGGCACTTTTATAAGCTAAAACATACTAATCGGCAATAATATCCTGAGCATATCAATATCTAACAACCTGATTGCCATCTCCTCTTCGCCTTTTGCTTTATGCATTCTGGCTTTTATTAAGTGCCTGTCCCTACTTTATATCGTTGCAGAGCAATCGATTACATCGGAGTATTAAGTGCCTGTCCCTACTTTAAGTGCCTGTCCCTACTTTTGTTTGTTTTAGCATGTTAAGGAGCGATTTGCCCGAAACCGCAGCATCGTCTTTCAACGAAATCTCATGCATGTCAACCAAAGCTAAGAACCAAGCAAGCGTCGATTCAGCACCCTGGTTACCGTTGGCTCCTATGGCATGCAATCCGTCTTGGCATCCGCCCGTATTAGGATCATAAAGAGAAATCTGAAGATCGTTATACCCGAGAAACCATTTAAAACATCGCGACGCTTCCGAATACCAATATTTATCTCCGGTAAGCTTATAAGCGCAGGAACATGTCTCAACCAATGCACCCGTATCGATAGGCTGCTGATCAAAACGCGCCGACACACCACCCTTCTGCCTCCAACCACGATTACCTACAATGGATATCTGCCCATTCTCGCCAGTCTGCACCTCTAACAACCATTTAAGTGATGACAATCCCAGCTGCATCATCTCGGGATTCCTCAACCACTTCCCTGACAGTATCAACGCCTGTGAAAGACGGGCATTAGTATAGCTAAGACTATGCTCACACCATGGCCAGTCTGGAGTGGAATGCTCCTTAAAAAGATTGAAAAGCCTCTCGGCCAAAAGCTTCCCCATTCGCTTGACAGTAACATCACCACCAAACCGCTCAAGATAATGATATATTCCCAATAATACAAAAGACCAACTCCTTGGTGAAGAAGAGTTTTCAAGAGCCCCCAACGCTTCGACAAAAAGCCGCGATGACAACTTCACAAAAGAAATATCAAGCTTCGATGACACCGCCACTCCAAGCCCCCACAAAGCCCTAGCATGAGAATCATCACTACCAACATCGTCGAGCCACTTCCTATCATAGGACATGAAATTCCTGAAGCGTTTACTTTCCTCATCAAATGCCGAAAAAAGAAACGCCAGATATGTACTAGCGTATGGCAGACAGCTTCGATCACCAGAAAGATTGTAATATTTGGACACTGCAATAAGCGCACGCGCATTATCATCGGTACAATAACCATGATATCTATTTGGAATAGCAAACTGCGCATGTTGGAGAATACCAGTATCATCAGTCATAGTACGAAGATGTTGCATATTAATGTCTGGCAAAGAAAGCTCCTCTTCGCCTATGGAGAAATCCAATCCTACAGGCCGCGGATATGTGCTCTGCTCCTCAACGACATCAGCAAAAAGCTTTAAATAGTCAACAGCAACCTTAGACCAGACCATATCCCTTCCATAATGATACGCCTTCTTACGAATAGCATGACGCTCGGCAGGGCAATCGAAAAGACTAACGATACTATCAGAAAACGCATCACTATCCCCGAAAGGAACAAGAACACCTCGACCATCGTCTAGCAACTCCTCAGCATAACGATAAGGAGTAGAAACTATCGCCTTACCTGCGCCAAGAGCATATGCCAGAGTCCCAGAGGTTATCTGTTCCCTATTATGATACGGAGTGACATATACATCAGCAGCACCGATATATTCGCATAACAACTTTAGAGAAACAAACTCGTCGACAAACATAATATTATCTTCAAGACCAAGTTCACGAGTCCTCGTAATAAGACTCTCCCTATACTCCTCACCATACTCTCGCTTGACATTAGGATGTGTAGCCCCCAGAACAATAAAAACAGCATCGCTATGCTTCTCTACAATCTTCTTCATAGCTTCTATCATGACTTCTACGCCCTTGCCAGGAGAAAGTAGACCAAATGTCAAAATAACTTTCTTGCCCTCAATTCCGAATGAATCCTTATGATAGTTTGGATCAATAAACGGCACGTCGGGAATTCCATGTGGAATCATAATAAATTTACTGCCGTCAACATCATCGTATACACTCTCCAGAATCCCCTTAGCGTGATTGCTCATCACAACTATACGATTCGATAGCCTTATAATCTCCTGCGTAACCTTACGCTGATCATCGTTAGGATTGGAAATCACCGTGTGCATGGTTGTAACGATAGGTTTGTGAAGCATGCGCATCAGATCGATGATATTACTCCCGGCACTTCCACCATATATGCCATATTCATGTTCTACAAGGACAAGCCCTATATCATTAAAATTAATAAAATCCGCCGCATTACGAAAATCCTCAACATTATCAGCCTGCAACTGCAATCGCACCATGTCCGGGTAATTATATCCCTCGGGAATGTCATCCATAGCCACTGCACATATCTTGCCATAACTCGATTCTCGGGCTATAGCATCACAAAGATCCGCCGTAAACGTCGCAATCCCGCACATCCTCGGCGTATGGTTACCGACAACAGCAACCTTTCCAGGGAATGAATTCTCATAATGTTTTTTGCTCATTGCTCTCCGATTTGTTTGTTGATTTCGAAAATCATCCCATCCTATCAACTCTACCCCTTATAGACAAGCACGAAGTACAAAGCGAAAAGATGAAAAATCCCTTGTTAAGATAATGACCTTGTTGATAGAATATGTAATTTATTATTCACTGCGGAAGTGGCGGAATTGGTAGACGCGCTACCTTGAGGTGGTAGTGGGACGTTTCTCGTGGGGGTTCGAGTCCCCCCTTTCGCACATCTTATTTATATGAAAAAAATATTGATAGCTATCATTAAGCTGTATCAGCTTACCCTCAGTCCCTTTCTCGGAAAAAGTTGCCGTTTTTTTCCTTCATGTTCGGAATATTCCATAGAAGCTTTAGAGAAATATGGCGCACGCCGCGGAGCATGGCTGACGCTTAAGCGTATCGTCAAATGCGGTCCATGGCATCCAGGAGGCTATGATCCAGTACCCTAACCAATCAATGCACATAACGCGTCATGACAAATAATCTTTAAAACACTATAAACCGCTCACCGGAATCTTCAGCTTCATTCCCGGATGGATAACATCTACTTCTAGGTTACTAGCATTTTTAATATCTCCGATACTCACGCCAAAATTCCGAGCAATTTTCCATAGATTGTCACCCGACTGAACAACATAATTTTTATCGTCACATTTTGGCTGAGATTGAGAAGGCAAACCTGCCACCTTTTCATTGATCATATCCTGCGGAACGAACTTCTCCAAAGCTTTCATATGCAAACCCTTATCCGGAGGCGCTTCTCCATCCCAACTATATAGCTTACGCGCCGCCTCATCCCACACAGCATCACTCCTGGGACTGGTAAGAAGGTCTACAACAAACTGTTCGGAAGTTTCATCTTTGTCACCCAAAAGCCTCATAACAGATAACGATTGAGTATCGTCCAGCTTCCTTACGACATACTCACCGTCAGTATTAAGCATCATTCGAGCAGCACTACTAGATTCCCTGACAATATAATCGAGTAGAAATCCTCGACGCCGACCATGCGAAAGATCAAGAGAAAGGCGCTGCTCCTGAAGAAAATCAGCAAGCATCTGCCAATCACCATCACACACAACATCTAAAAGCACACTTCTTTCAACCTTGATGGGTGCCCGATTGAAAAGCGCCTCTACGGCCAGAAATTCAGGAGTAAGATAGAACGTCGCAGAAAGAGTAGGATCCTCTTGAATACTATGCTCTTTTAACTTTAGAAATAAGCCCTTACTGGTCAAAGGCCATCGCTCCGTTTTTGCATAGTGTGCAATAGCCTGAAACTGCTCAGGGTAGAGTCCAGGGAATACAGTGACATCTGCGGAGTGAGACTCGCCTTCAGCGGAGGACCCAATAATTACATGACGCTTCTGAACAGGGAAACCCGAAAGCGCCTTATCTAAATTAAAGTCATGATATGCAACAAGATACGCCAAGGCTAGATCTCGATAAGCATAGCCATCCTCAATCATCTGATCATTAGACAGCTGAGCAATAAGCTGATCAAATGTCATAATATAAAATAGCCCAAAGGCTTCATCATTGCTATGATAATCGACTTCTACCTGTTGCTGTTTGTTATCAGCAACATTCTTATAATCATACAGTTGCTCATTATGTACAGGCTCTTTTGCCGACCAATAGACAAACGTAGATATTAGCCCAACATTTAGCGCTCCGCTGATTATAAACGCATAAGGCAACCAAAGAACACTGGAAAGCCCTTTTGACTGTGTTTTTCCATCACTAGAACGAAATTTCATATTAAACATCGCCATATCACCACCTCCAGAATACGCTTATCTCGTCAAAGAGTAATATGTTCGAACATTAACTGCCAAGGATAAATTTTACTTCCTTTCAATGGTACCGACATATTAAAATGCGATCTTCTTACCTAGCAAAAATAACTCAGCGTCGAGAATTATGAAAGTACCATTATCGTGGCTTAAAGAATACGTCACCATCAAAGCATCATCTCCTGAAATTGCCGATATCCTAACAATGACTGGTCTTGAGGTCGATGCAATCGAAAAGTATCACCCTCCTTTTTCCGGCATTGTTGTAGGAACTGTCACCGATGTAGAACCTCATCCCAATGCCGACAAGCTTTGCATTCCGACAGTCTCCGATGGCACAGAATCGACACAAGTCGTGTGCGGCGCCACCAACTGTCGCAAAGGACTAAAAGTAGCTTTCGCCAAAACTGGCGCTTCAATCCAAGAGGCTGATGGCACAACTTTTAAAATAAAGAAGTCTAAGCTCCGAGGGGTGGAATCTTGTGGAATGCTATGCTCTGGCAAGGAATTACAGCTATCCGACGACGGCGATGGCATCATAGAGCTCCCTAATGACATTCCTGACGGCACAGACCTCGCAGAATACCTCTCGGATACCGTTCTCGACATATCCCTGACGCCAAACCTAGGACACTGTACAAGCATCATAGGCGTCGCCAGAGAACTGGCAGCAATAAGTGGAAAAACGCTGAAGTATCCATCGTTTTCTGTAAAAGAAGGCACCGAAGATATAGAAAACACCGCTACGGTTTCCGTCGAAAATACAGAACTCTGCCCTCGCTATTCATGCCGCGTCATCAAGAATGTGAAGATAAGCCAATCACCACTATGGCTTCAACGAAAACTAGCACATTGTGGCATCCGCAGCATAAACAATATCGTCGATGCAACAAATTATGTCTTAATAGAATATGGTCATCCTATACATGCATTCGACTATGATAAAATCGAAGGACACAAGATCGTCGTCAGGTCTGCAGCACGTGATGAGAAATTCATTACTCTTGACAACGTCGAGCGCAACCTACCGAATGGATCCCTTCTCATCTGTGACAATGAAAAGCCTATCGCTATAGCAGGCATTATGGGCGGGAAGAACTCAGAAGTCGGAAATGCTACAACGAACGTCCTTCTGGAATCGGCATATTTCGACCCAAGCTCGATACGACGGACAAGCAAGTCATTAGCACTCCAAACCGAAGCATCACGACGCTTCGAACGTGGCACCGACCCCAACAATGCTCCCATTGCCCTAGACAGGCTCTCTGCTATGATCACAGAGCTTGCTGGCGGCGAGATGGCCAAAGGTATCATTGACATCAAAGATAAGCCCTTCAAAGAGAGGAATATTCTATGCAGATTCTCACGCATCAATAAAATACTGGGAACACAGCTGGCTGTCAATGAGATATACACTATTTTCACCAACCTTGGATTTGCATTCACCTGGGACAACAGCGATACATTCGACGTCTCAGTACCGACATACCGCAACGACATCACCGGCGAGATCGACCTTATAGAAGAAGTAGCACGAATATATGGCTACAACAACATCCCGAAGTCTTCGGCGCTATTCTCTTCGTCGAAAATCCCTGATGCTCCAATATTTCTATTCGAGAGGACTATACGAGAAAAACTCCTCGCCGAAGGACTGCAGGAGTTTATTTCCTGCGACCTCATAAGCCCAGCATTAGCAGAAATAATGGAAGGCAACGGGATCACAGCAGAATCCGTAGTAAAAGTTATCAACCCAACGTCCGTAGAACAATCCATACTCAGGACATCGCTACTCGGAGGCTTGCTCCAACTCATAAAGCACAACCTAGACCATGGAACCAAAGACATCTCAGGTTTTGAGATCGGACGCATACACTTCAAAGACAACGGTTTATACTGCGAACAGTCTTGCGCTTCAATAGTCCTCACAGGAAAAACTCATCCATATCACTTGGAAGACGCCGACACTAGCGTCGATTTCTTCGACATAAAAGGAATCGTAGAAAATATTATTTCAAGCCTAAACATTAGGGATATAACATTCCCAGCCTCAAACCTCACAACACTACACCCCGGACGCCAGGCATCAATAATTGTTAATGGTGTCGACGTAGGAATCCTTGGAGAAATACATCCTGGCATACAAAGTAAGCTCGACATGCCACAACGCGTAATGTTCGCAGAAATAAACCTACACAACCTGTTCACGACGCAACAGGGTACTCCGCAGATGTCGCCAATCCCCGCTTTTCCAGGATCAGAACGGGACTGGACACTGACGATAGGAAAAGATGTACCTGTCCAGGATATTATCGACGCTATCACCGCAGTACCTTCCAAGCTATTAAAAACCATATCGCTTATAACGGTATATCAAAGCGATAAGATCGGCAACGACAACAAAAATATCACCTTACGACTCCTATATCGCAACGACAGCAAAACGATATCTTCCAAAGCTGTTGACTACGACCACAACAAAATTATTGAAGAAACACTAAAAAGCTTGAAAAAAAGGATGTGATACGCATGTAATTGCATGTGTTACAATAAACAAAATCAATGACGAGAGTACAGATGAAACAAATATTTTTT